>Skinner_p2__coassemble_503_pt1 | contig 25098 bp, 14 predicted proteins | sample Skinner_p2__metabat2_high_PE_041 | metagenome-assembled genome bin Skinner_p2
ATGTATCGGTGGGCTTCCGGTTCACTCATGGAAAGCTGGCTGATCAGAAGCCATTTCGCCTTGTTGACGAGACGGATCTCAGCCATCTTTTCCTCAATAGTCAGGGATTTTTTTTCGAATTGCCGCAGTCGTTCCCGGGCGCTTTCCAGCCAGCTGAGAGCATAGGACATGGTTGTCTTTGACAATGGCTTGGACAGGGTAAATACGCCATATTCGGCAACCTGCTCATGGATTCCGTCATGAAGATCATTTTTTACCAGAAGAAGAACGGCGGACTGTCTGCCGGTACAGATGTCGATGGCAAAGTGGACTCCCATATCATCGCGTAAGGGGGAATTGATAATGACAAAGTCATAGGCTTTATCAGTAAGCTCCCGTCTGGCGGCGTTGATGCTAAAGACCGTGTGGACGGGGAAATATTTGGTCTGGGAAAGAACATCAGCAAAGGCAGAGGTGAAGGCGTCAGTTGCAGACACAATGAGGATACTGTAGGAACGTTCTCTTAAAGCCATGTTCACCCCTCCTTTCCTGAATAGGATTATTGATTGCAATAGATATTTAAAATGGTTTCCGGAATATATTTTTTAATAAAATCGCTGGCGGCAGCAACGGTACAGGCAGAGCGGAAATCCTCCGGAAGGCGTTTGTAGCCGGTAAGGGAGGTATTGTCTGCCATGTATAAATTAAAATCCGCGGGCGGCGGCAATACCGGTCTGTTCCGGATTCCTTCTAAAACCGCATAGATGATAAGTGTAAAGGCCAGATAAGCATTTGCGGCAGGATCCGGGGAGCGCAGCTCGACACGCCGGTATTCCCCCAGAGCTGCGGGAACCCGGATCAGCTGGGAGCGGTTTTCGCAGGACCAGGAAATATACCCGGGAGCTTTGCTGATGCCGAAGCGTTTGTAGGAATCCGGGAGCGGATTTAGAAATATGGTCATTTCAGAAATCTTATCCAGAATGCCTGCGATTATACAGTCCATATGATCTGCGCCGTCTGCAGCTTTTACGGACAGATTGATATGAAAGCCGTTTCCGGCTTCGTTTTCCAGAGGCTTGGGATTAAAATCCGCAAAAATACCGTTCAGTCCGGCAATCGTTTTTACAACCGTCTGGAAGGTCATGGAGTTGTCTGCGGCAGTCAGGGGATCGGAATAGCGGAAATCAATTTCATTTTGTCCCGGCCCTTCTTCGTGATGGGAGCTTTCCGGAAAAATTCCCATCTGCTCCAGCGTAAGGCAGACCTCACGCCGGATGTTTTCCCCCCGGTCTTCGGGAGCCATATCCATATAGCTTGCATTATCGTAGGGGATTTTTGTCGGATTCCCGCTGTCATCGAGCTGGAACAGATAGAATTCCTGCTCTGCTCCGAAAAAGAAGCGGTATCCGGCATCTTTTGCTTCCTGAACTGCTTTTTTTAACAGGGAACGGGTGTCGCATTCAAATATGGTTCCATCCGGATAGGTAATGCTGCAGAACATCCGGACGACACGTCCGTGTTCCGGCCGCCAGGGCAGGGGCATCAGCGTGTCCGGATCCGGATGAAGAAAGAGATCGGAATGGCTTTCGTCCCCAAAGCCGGCAATAGCCGATGCATCGATGGCGATGCCGTGTTCAAAAGCCCGGGAGAGCTCCTGCGGCATAATGGAAATGTTTTTCTGTTTGCCGAACACATCGCAAAATGCCAGACGGATGAATTTGACATCCTCCTCCTGCATATACTGGAGCACCTCTTCTTTTGAATACTTCATAATCCCACCTGCTTTCTTTCTAATTTGCGACATACATCTGCTTATACGGATTTTTGCTGTCCGGTGTGATGACGGTAAAGGGTTCGGATAAAATTTCATCCAGGGAATAGCGGAAGTCTGCGCAGTATTCGGACAGGTATCCCCGGAACTCATCCAGATCCTCCGGGGCAGCGCGCCTTGCTGTTACCTGCTCTGAAAAACGCAGATCCTCACAGCTTCCGCGCAGGAATATTTTCCCCCCATGCATGCCGGTGCAGGGGAAGTTGCCGACGATGTGTCTGCCGTTTTTAAAAAGTCCGAGAACGATAATGATACCGCCTGCCTGATATTCGCCCAGAAAGCTTCCGGCGCAGCCTCCGATGATCATAACGGGAACCTTCTGCTGATAGGCTTTCATATGGATTCCGGCGCGGTAGCCGGCGTTGCCCTGTACGTAGATCCTGCCTCCGCGCATGGCGTAACCGGCAGCGTCTCCAATGCTGCCGCAGATCAGGATCTTTCCTTCATTCATCGTGTCCCCGACGGCATCCTGCGCATTGCCTTTTACGGTAATACATGAATTGTTCAGGTATGCACCCAGAGCGTTTCCGGGGATTCCGTGGATCGTAATATTTTTGCCGGACATACCGGAGCCGATAAAGCGCTGGCCGCAGCAGCCTTCTATGATACAGTCGCCGCCGGCCTTTCGGAGCGCTTCATTTAAAGCCTTATAGTCCAGATTTGCAGCGTCTATGATTTGCATATTATACCACACCTCCAAAAAAATGTTTACGCTTTTTCAGGGGAAAATTACTCGCCTGCATGGGAGATTCCAAGAATTTCAAGCTCCTTTGCGTTCAGACCGATCCCTCTGAGCATCAGACGGTTTCCGCGCAGGGCTTCAATGGAGTTGATTCCCATGCCGCCCATCAGTTCTTTGATCTCATGATTCCATGCGGTCATCAGATTGACAAGGCGCGCCTGTCCTATTTCAGGATTCAGCCTTTTTACAAGCTCAGGTCTCTGGGTTGCGATTCCCCAGTTGCATTTGCCCGTCTGGCAGGTCCGGCACAGATGGCAGCCGAGTGCCAGAAGGGCGGCGGTGGCCACATAGCAGGCGTCCGCTCCGAGAGCAATGGCTTTTACGACGTCTGAGGCGCTGCGGATGCTCCCTCCGACTACAAGGGATACATTGTTACGGATGCCTTCATCGCGCAGACGCTGATCGACGGCAGCAAGTGCGAGCTCGACAGGGATGCCCACGTTGTCCCGGATTCTTGTGGGAGCAGCTCCCGTGCCTCCGCGAAAACCGTCAATGGCAATGATATCGGCGCCGCTTCTTGCGATCCCGCTGGCGATGGCGGCGATATTATGTACGGCGGCAACCTTGACAATGACAGGTTTTTTATATTCGGTGGCTTCTTTTAAGGAGAAGACGAGCTGGCGCAGATCCTCGATGGAATAAATGTCATGGTGCGGAGCCGGGGAGATCGCATCGGAGCCCTCCGGAATCATGCGCGTGCGGGATACGTCGCCGACAATTTTTGTGCCGGGAAGATGGCCGCCGATGCCCGGCTTTGCACCCTGCCCCATTTTAATTTCAATGGCAGCGCCGGCATTCAGATATTGCTCATGAACGCCGAAGCGTCCGGAGGCTACCTGGACAATGGTGTTTTCGCCGTAGCAGTAAAAATCCTCATGGAGTCCGCCTTCGCCGGTGTTGTAGAAAATACCGAGCGCTGTAGCTGCCAGGGCAAGGGATTTGTGGGCGTTATAGCTGATCGAGCCGTAGCTCATGGCGGAAAACATAACGGGCATGGAAAGCTCCAGCTGGGGCGGAAGACTGTAATCCAGGGAGCCGTCTGCCATACGGCTCACCTTCTGCGGTTTTTTGCCGAGATATACTCTTGTTTCCATCGGCTCGCGCAGCGGATCGATGGAAGGATTGGTTACCTGTGAGGCGTTGATCAGGAGCTTATCCCAGTAAACGGGGAAAGGCTTCGGATTGCCCATGGAGGATAACAGAACGCCGCCGCTGTTGGCCTGCTTATAGATTTCTCTGATGGTATCCCCCTGCCAGTTGGAGTTTTCGCGGAGAGAACAGTCTGTTTTTACGATTTTGAGCGCTCTTGTGGGACAGAAGGAGACGCATCGCTGGCAATTGACGCATTTTGATTCATCGCATTTCATGGTATGATGCTCTTCGTCATAGCTGTGAACTCCGTTGGCGCATTGCCGCTCGCAAAGGCGGCAGACGGTGCAACGTTCTTTGTTTCTGATCACTTCAAATTCCGGATAGATAAATTCGATTCCCATTAAAATGCCCCTTCCTTTACTTTTACAATGACAGGCTCGCCTCCGGCGGGAGCCCAGATATTTCCGGCATCCGGCGCCATTGTGCGGATGGCCGCCTCCTCGCTGGCAATAAAGACTTTGTCGTCCTTTTCGCCAACGACCATGGAGCGAAGCTTGAGACGGTCGTTGAGCGCCATCAGTCCTCCCTCAAAGCCAAGAACGATAGAGAAGGGGCCGGTGACCAGCAGACTGGAGAACATGGTTCTCAGATAAGTATGTTTTTTCCGGTCGTCCGCATCTGTTTTGGAAGCGATGGTGCTCCAGAAGGGCGCTGCGATGACGGAGGCCGCTTCGCCCAGGGTAAGCTTTTGCACGCGGAGCAGATAATCCATAATATAGGTAATGACCTCGGTATCCGTCTGAAGCGTGCATTTATAACCGAACATTTCAATAAACCGGCGGTTGGCGTCGTAGGAAGAGATTTCCCCGTTGTGCACAACGGAATAGTCTAACAGCGTAAACGGGTGCGCGCCGCCCCACCAGCCCGGAGTATTGGTGGGATAGCGTCCATGGGCGGTCCAGGAATAGCCTTCATATTCCTCCAGCCTGTAAAAGGCGCCCACATCCTCAGGAAAGCCGACCGCCTTGAAGGTACCCATGTTTTTGCCGCTGGAAAAAACATATGCCCCGGAAAGGCCGGCATTGATGTTCATGACCGTCTGGGCGACAAATTCCTTTTCGTCCAGCTGCAGGGACGCCAGAACAGATTTAAGCGGAGCGACGAAGTATCGCCATATGATGGGCTCGTCCGTGATTGCCGGAAGCTTCCGGGTGGGGATGCGTTCCGACTGGATGATCTCAAAATGTTCCTTCAGGAAGGTTTCACACTGCTTGCGGGTATCGCGGGAATCAAAAAACAGGTGCAGCGCATAAAAATCTTTATATTCAGGATAAATACCATAACCGGCAAATCCGCCGCCCAGACCGTTGGAGCGGTCATGCATGGGCTTCATGGAATTGGTGATCATTTCGCCGGACATCCGCTTTCCATCCCTGGAGATTACTGCGGAGATTGCACAGCCGGAAGGAATCCTCACTTCGCCTTCAATTTTCATACAATATCAACCTTCCTTTCAGAATCAGATCAAAAAGTGTGAATAAAAAAGGCGTTCACTTTAAAGCAGAAAGAATCTGCTGTAAAAATGAACGCCTTTGCTCATAATCATTATTTATACAGCGCATGGAAGGGTTTGTCAAGAACTAAAAAAGGGGATTGACAAATAAATTTTCAGGGTGTATGATGCAACGCATAAAGGCAAAGGCGTCTTTGGGAGGAAGTTCTCAGAGACGCTTTTTCTTTTACGAAGCACATATAATATGTAATTAGATCAAAAGGGCAAGGGCGTCTTTCGGGGTATCGGACAATACCGCAAAAGATGTTCTTGTCCTTTTTGTTTCAGATTACAGCCGGAGGAGAGGAGTGACATATTATGAAAAACGTATCAGATTATTTTGGATGTAATGTATTTGATGACAGAGTAATGAAAGCAAAGCTGTCGTCGAAGGTGTACCAGTCACTGCGCAAAACAATTGACGAAGGGGCAAAGCTGGATATCAGCGTGGCCAATGCCGTTGCCGCCGCAATGAAGGACTGGGCGGTGGAAAAGGGAGCAACGCATTATACCCACTGGTTCCAGCCGCTTACAGGCGTGACGGCAGAAAAGCATGACAGCTTTATTTCCCCCTCTCCTGATGGAGGCGTGATCATGGAGTTTTCGGGAAAGGAGCTCATCAAGGGAGAACCGGACGCGTCCTCTTTTCTGTCCGGAGGTCTTCGTGCTACCTTTGAGGCAAGAGGATATACTGCCTGGGATCCTACATCATATGCATTTATTAAGGGAAAGACGCTTTGCATCCCTACTGCCTTTTGCTCTTACGGAGGAGAGGCACTGGATAAAAAAACGCCGCTGCTGCGTTCAATGGAAGCGTTAAACAAGCAGGCGATGCGTATTCTTCACCTGTTTGGGAATGAAAACGTAAAATGTGTCCGCACATCGGTGGGACCGGAGCAGGAATATTTCCTGATCACAAAGGAAATGTATGATCAGAGAAGGGATCTTCGCTTTACGGGACGCACTCTTTTCGGTGCAAAGCCTTCCAGGGGGCAGGAAATGGACGATCATTATTTCGGCGTGATCAAGCCGCGGGTAGCTGCCTATATGGAAGAACTGAATGAAGAGCTCTGGAAGCTGGGGGTTCTGGCAAAAACAGAGCATAATGAGGTCGCACCGGCACAGCATGAGCTTGCTCCCATCTATACGACGACCAATATCGCGACGGATCATAACCAGCTGACGATGGAAATCATGCAGAAGGTGGCGGCAAAGCACGGTCTGGTGTGTCTGCTGCACGAAAAGCCCTTTGCGGGAGTAAACGGCAGCGGTAAACATAATAACTGGTCGCTGACAACGGATAAAGGGGTAAATCTTCTTTCTCCGGGGGAAACGCCTTATGAAAACGCGCAGTTTCTGCTGTTTTTGTGTGCGGTGATCAAGGCTGTGGACGATTATCAGGATCTTCTCCGGCTTTCTGTGGCAACCGCCGGAAACGACCACCGGCTCGGGGCAAATGAAGCGCCTCCCGCTGTGGTATCCATTTTCCTCGGGGATGAGTTAAACGGCGTGCTGGAGGCGATCGAGACGGATACTCCTTATGCGGGAGCGGAAAAGACACAGATGAAGCTTGGCGTAAATGTGCTTCCCAAATTCAACAGGGATACGACGGACCGAAACCGTACCTCGCCCTTTGCATTTACCGGAAATAAATTTGAGTTCCGTATGCTTGGCTCCTCTAACAGCATTGCCTGCGCCAACATCATGTTAAACAGCGCGGTAGCGGAAAGCCTGAAAATTTATGCAGACAGACTGGAACAGGCAGAAAACTTTGAAAGCGCGCTGCATGAAATGATCCGCAAGACGATCAAAGACCATAAGCATATTATTTTCAACGGAAACGGTTATGATGACACATGGATCAGGGAGGCTGTCGAAAAGAGAGGGCTTCTCAATTACCGGACAACGCCGGACTGCATGCCCCATCTTCTGGATGAAAAAAATGTGCGCATGCTGACGGCCCATAAGGTGTTTTCAGAGGCGGAATTAAAGTCCAGATGCGAGATTATGCTGGATAATTACTGCAAGACCGTGCTGATCGAGGCGAATACGATGGTCGATATGGCAAAAACGGAAATTGCACCGGCGGTAAGCGCATATGTGTTGGAGCTCGCAAATACGGCGGCCGCAAAAAGGGCGACAGAGGCTTCCCTTTCCTGCAGCTATGAGACCGGGCTGCTTAAGAAGCTGACGCTTTTGGAGGAGCAGATTATGATTAAGGCCGAGCAGCTGGAGGAGACGGTAATGAAGGCTCAGGAGCTTACGGATATCACGGAGGAGGCTGATATGATCCGGGATGTTGTTTTAAGTAAAATGGGTGAGCTCCGGGTTGCCTGTGACAGCGCGGAAACCCTGACGGCGAAGAAATACTGGCCGTTCCCGACCTACGGAGATCTGCTGTTTAGTGTAAAATGATCAAAGATTTGGAGGTGCATTCCTATGTGTTCCATTATGGGGTATTGCAGCCGCAGCGTGGAGCTGGGCAGTTTTATGGAAGCGTTTCAGAAGACCGTATCAAGAGGACCGGATGACAGCTGGGTGGTCGAAACGGGCGGAGGGATTCTTGGATTTCACAGACTGGCCATTATGGGACTGACTCCGTCCGGAATGCAGCCCTTCCGGCTGGAGAACAGCTTTGTCGTCTGCAATGGGGAAATTTACGGATTTGAGAAGCTGAAAAAAGAGCTGTCAGGGAAATATACATTTCAGAGCGATTCAGATTGCGAGATCATTTTACCGATGTACCGGGAATACGGAACGGATATGTTCGCGATGCTGGATGCGGAATTTGCCTGTATTATTTATGACGGAGAATCGAAGGAGTTTATAGCGGCGCGGGATCCGGTCGGGATCCGCCCGCTGTACTATGGCTATGACAAGGAAGGCGCCATCATATTTGCCAGTGAGCCTAAGAATCTGACGGGCCTGACAGACCGGATCATGCCGTTCCCGCCGGGATATTATTATAAAGGCGGCCGGTTTATCTGCTATTGCGATATTGCGAAAACAGATACGGTCTGCCCGGACGATCTGGAAACGGTCTGCAGAAAAATTCATGACAAGCTTATAGCCGGCGTGGAAAAGCGTCTGGTCGCGGATGCGAAGGTGGGATTTTTACTTTCCGGCGGACTGGACTCTTCTCTTGTATGCGCCATCGCAGCACGGAAGAGTAAAGAACCGATCAAAACGTTTGCCATTGGGATGAGCGGGGATGCCATCGATCTGAAATATGCAAGGCAGGCTGCGGATTATATCGGAAGCGACCACACGGAGGTTTACATGACACCGGAGGAGGTAACGGGATGTCTGGAAGCCGTGATCAGGGCGTTGGGAACCTATGATATCACAACGATCCGCGCCTCTGTCGGGATGTATCTGGTATGCAGGGCAATCCATGAGAAAACGGATATTCGTGTCCTTTTAACGGGCGAGATCTCGGATGAGCTGTTCGGTTATAAGTACACGGACTTTGCGCCGGATGCGAAGGCCTTTCAGGAGGAGTCGCAGAAACGGATACGGGAGCTGCACATGTATGATGTCCTTCGTGCGGACCGGTGTATTTCGGTGAATTCTCTGGAGGCAAGAGTCCCCTTCGGAGATCTGGACTTTGTGAAATATGTGATGTCGGTCAATCCCGCACTAAAGCTGAATACTTATGGAAAGGGCAAGTATCTGCTCCGTCATGCCTTTGAGCAGGAGGATTACCTGCCGGAGGAAATCCTGTGGAGAGAGAAGGCCGCCTTTTCAGATGCGGTGGGACATTCCATGGTGGACTATCTGAAGGAATATGCGGAAAAAATGTACACGGATGCAGAATTTGAAAACAAATGCAGGCGTTATGCCCATGCCAGGCCGTTTACAAAGGAGTCCTTATTATACAGGGAAATTTTTGAAAAATATTATCCGGGACAGGCGGAGATGGTAAAGGACTTCTGGATGCCCAACAGGGACTGGGAGGGGTGCGATGTAAACGATCCCTACGCAAGAGTGCTTTCCAACTATGGTGACAGCGGAAAGTAGTGCACAGCATAAATAAACGAAAGGAAGTTATTTGATATTATTATGTCGAAATACATATTTGTGACAGGTGGCGTGGTGTCCGGTCTGGGGAAGGGAATTACAGCGGCTTCCCTGGGCCGGCTTTTAAAGGCGAGAGGCTTAAAGGTGGCGGCACAGAAGCTTGATCCGTATATTAACGTGGATCCGGGGACGATGAGCCCCTATCAGCACGGAGAGGTTTTTGTGACGGAAGATGGTGCGGAAACTGATCTGGATCTGGGACATTACGAAAGATTTATTGATGAAAACCTGAACCAGTATTCCAATCTGACGACAGGGAAGGTTTACTGGAATGTTTTGAATAAAGAGCGCAGAGGGGAGTATCTGGGCTCCACAGTTCAGGTGATCCCTCATATTACCAATGAAATCAAGGAATTTGTGTATCGTGTGGGGAAAAAGACGGATGCGGATGTGGTGATCACGGAAATCGGGGGAACCATTGGCGATATTGAATCCCAGCCGTTTCTGGAGGCAGTACGTCAGATATCTCTGGAAGCAGGCAGGGAAAACAGTCTGTTTATCCATGTGACATTAGTGCCGTATCTGAGCGGCTCCGAGGAGCATAAGTCAAAGCCGACACAGCATTCGGTCAAGGAGCTCCGGGGAATGGGAATCAATCCGGATATTATCGTCCTGCGCGCGGACAAACCTCTGGAGGAATCTGTATTCCGGAAGATTTCACTGTTTTGTAATGTAAAGGAGGACTGTGTGATTGAAAACAGGACGCTCCCGAATTTATACGAGGCGCCGCTGATGCTGGAAAGCTCGGGCTTTTCGGACGTGGTGTGCAGAGAGCTTCATATAGAGGCTCCAGAGCCTGAGCTGAAAGAATGGAAGGAAATGGTGGAGCGCATCAGAAACCGTTCGGAGGAGGTGCAGATCGGACTGGTAGGAAAGTATGTAAAGCTTCACGATGCATATCTGTCCGTAGCGGAGGCGATGAGCCATGCGGGGTATGAGCTGAATGCCTTTATAAAAATCCGTTGGATCGATTCGGAAACGATCACAAAGGAAACTGCAGATGAGCTATTGGGCGGTCTGGATGGAATCATAGTTCCGGGCGGCTTCGGAAACAGAGGAATTGAAGGCATGATCCTCGCCGCAAAATATGCCCGTGAAAATCAGGTTCCCTACCTTGGAATCTGTCTGGGAATGCAGATTGCCGTGATTGAATTTGCAAGGACAATAGCCGGACTTGAGGATGCCAATTCAGGAGAGTTTGATGAGCAGTGCGCGCATAAGGTCATTGATTTTATGCCGGGACAGAGTGAGGAAATCGATAAGGGAGGAACCCTGCGGCTGGGAAGCTATCCCTGCAGTATTAAACCGGGAACCCGGCTGGAAGCATGCTACGGCACAGACCGGATCCATGAGCGTCATCGGCACCGGTATGAATTTAACAATGAATACCGGGAGAAGCTGACAGGGGCAGGACTTGTGATCAGCGGGACTTCTCCGGATGGAAGGCTGACAGAGACCGTCGAGCTTACGGGGCATCCTTTTTTTGTGGGTGTGCAGTTCCATCCGGAATTTAAGAGCCGGCCCAATCAGGCACATCCGTTGTTTAAAGGATTTATTGCAGCGTCGTTAAAGCGGGCAAAAAGAAAAGAGGGATAGAATCATGTGTGGAATTATTGGATTTGCAGGAAATACAGAAGCTATTCCTGTATTGCTGGACGGTTTGGAACGGCTGGAATACAGAGGTTATGACTCAGCCGGTGTTGCGGTTGTGTCAGCAGATGGGAATCTGCAGGTAAAAAAAAGCAAAGGCCGCCTTGCCGTATTGAGGGACGTGCTGGCCGCCCAGAATCCGTTGTCAGGAAAAATTGGCATTGGCCATACCAGATGGGCCACTCATGGAGAACCCAGTGATGTAAATGCCCATCCCCATGTAGGCATGGTAGGAAAATATGCATTGGAAAAGCTTCTCCGCATTCCGGCAGAGGCCTGCCTTGCATCAGAATTCAGGTACAGCGAACCGATACTGGGAGAGTCATCCCTTATGATTGTAATCAGCCAGTCAGGAGAAACGCTGGATTCCATGGCGGCACTTCGGGAAGCAAAGAGAAAAGGCTCAAAAGTACTGTCTATTGTAAATGTGATGGGAAGTTCCATAGCAAGAGAATCGGATTATGTTCTTTATACATGGGCAGGACCGGAAATTGCCGTGGCAACTACAAAAGCATATACCACCCAGATGGTACTTCTTTTGATGCTGGGAGTCTGCATGGCTAAGCAGTTAAACAGGATTGAGAACCAGGAATATGGGAACATTGTAAGAGGACTCCAGGAACTGCCTGAAAAGATAGGAGTGGTTTTGAATAATCTGGATCTTTATCAGAAAGCGGCGTCCAGATATTTTAACCATAACAGCGTCTTTTATATTGGCCGTAATCTGGATTATGCGTTAGGATTGGAAGGTTCTTTAAAGCTGAAGGAGATTTCTTATATTCATTCAGAATCGTATGCAGCAGGGGAACTGAAGCATGGAACCATTTCTTTGATCGAGCATGGAACACTGGTGGTTGCACTGGCTTCTTATGAGCCGTTGGCAGAAAAAATGCTGTCAAATATTGTGGAAGTAAGATCCAGAGGTGCAGAGGTGCTTGCAATGACTACAGAACAGACCGAAGGCCTGATACAGGGCCAGGCCTCAGAGATCTTTCTAATACCCAGGATACATCCACTTTTACAGCCGGTTCTTGGCGTGATCCCATTACAGCTTTTTGCCTATTATATAGCTCTGAACAGAGGGTGTGATATTGATAAACCCAGAAATCTGGCAAAATCAGTTACGGTAGAATGAGGAAACATTGGCAGGAGGAAATAACAGTATGGGTGTCCATGAAGAATGCGGTGTATTTGGAGTGATGAGTACAAAAAAGGAACAAGTGGCAGAGCTGGTTTATTACGGACTTTATGCCCTGCAGCACAGGGGGCAGGAGAGCTGTGGAATGGTTGTCAATGATGATGGCGTGTTTTCTTCCTACAAAGATCTGGGACTTGTAAGCGAAGTGTTTTCAAAAGATATTCTATCCCATTTTCCAGAGGGAACTATGGCTGTCGGCCATGTGAGATATGGAACTACAGGAGGAAATACAAGGAGCAACTGCCAGCCCATTGAAGTCAACCACCAGAAGGGGAAGATGGCGCTGGCCCATAATGGGAATTTAAGCAACGCACTGGAGCTTCGTGACAGGCTGGAATTGTCGGGAGCTATTTTTCATACCACCAGCGATACGGAAACCATTGCATATATGATTACCAGAGAACGATTGACGGCTCCCAGCATTGAGGAGGCGGTAAGCAGGGCAATGAAGTTTCTGGAAGGTGCCTATTCGCTGGTGCTGATGTCTTCCACAAAGATGATTGCCGTCCGTGATCCCTATGGATTCAGGCCTTTGTGCTATGGAAAGATGCCGGATGGAGCTTATGTAGTGGCATCGGAAAGCTGTGCATTAGCTGCGGTTGGCGCAGAGCTTATCAGAGACATAGAGCCTGGAGAAATTCTGGTATTTCATCCATCCGGCGTGGAATCCAGAAGGGAGCATTGCGGAAAACAAAAGAAAAAGACCTGTATTTTTGAATATATCTATTTTGCAAGACCGGATTCTGTAATCGGCGGCGTGTCTGTCCATGAATCCAGGATAAAAGCAGGGGAGCTGCTGGCAGAGAAGTATCCGGCAGAGGCAGATATTGTAATCGGGGTTCCGGACAGCGGGCTGGACGCAGCTTTGGGTTTTGCGAAGAAATCCGGTATTCCATATGGCATTGGGCTGATTAAAAACAAGTATATTGGAAGAACCTTTATCTCTCCAGGACAAAGAGAACGGCTGGATCAGGTCAGGATCAAGCTTTCTCCTGTGAAAAGTGTCATAGACGGAAAACGGGTGGTGCTGATCGATGATTCCATTGTCAGGGGAACCACCAGCAGGCGTATTGTGAAGCTTTTGCGGGAGGCAGGGGCGAGGGAGATCCATATGCGGATTTCCGCTCCTCCATTTTTACACCCCTGCTATTATGGAACCGATATTGATTCGGAAGAAAATCTCATTGCCTGCCATCACAGCACAGAAGAAATCGCAGAGCTGATCGGAGCAGATTCTCTGGGCTATCTGGAGATAGGACAGCTGAGCAGGATGATTGAAAGCGATGATTATTGCGCTGCCTGCTTTCATGGAGAATATCCCACGAAAATACCGACTGATCTCCGAAAAGACCGGTTTGAACAGAAGCTGTCTGAACGAGAGCAGGGAAAGAGGATTTAAATGATGAAAAAATTTGACAGAAAGCTGATTTTGGAGGATGGAAGTGAGTATTATGGATATGGTTTTGGCGCTGCAGATGATAGGGTTACAGAAATCGTATTTAATACTTCTCCCGTAGGATACCAGGAAATTATTTCGGATCCATCGTATACCTACCAGACTGTTGTAATGGCTTATCCGCTGATCGGCAATTATGGGATTGCAGAAGAGGACTTTGAAACAGAAACGCCGACAATCGGAGGGTTGGTCGTCAGAGATTATAACGATCTGCCATCCAATTTCCGCAGTAAATATACATTATCTGAAATTATGGAACAGTACGGGATTCCTGGAATTTACGGAATTGATACCAGGAAGCTGGTACGCTCGATCCGAGATCTGGGCAGCAGAAAAGCACTGATTACAGATGCAGATACTTCTTTACCGGATGGGCTTTCAAAACTGGCAGCTTATGAAATACCCAAAAATGCAGTGGAGCTGGTGAGCAGAAAAAAGATTCAGCAATACCAGATTCCTGGAGGAAGCTATCAAGTAGCTGCCATTGACTGCGGAATGAAGCAGAATATTGTAAGAAGTTTTAATAACAGAAATTGTAGTGTGACGGTGTTTCCATGGAATACTTCTGCAAAAGAAATAGAAAAAATAAAACCAGATGGAATTTTCCTGTCCAACGGTCCCGGAGACCCGACAGACGTCTACCCTGTCATAGAGCTGGTAAAACAGCTGCGGGGAAAATATCCTGTTTTCGGGATCTGCCTTGGACATCAGATCATTTCGCTGGCATACGGTGCAAAGACCTATAAGCTGAAATTTGGTCACAGGGGCGGAAATCATCCGGTAAAAAACCTGATAACAGGAAAGATCGAGATTACCTCACAGAACCATTCTTATGCAGTAGATAGGGAAAGCCTTGCAGATACAAGGCTGCAGGTAACGCATCTGAACCTGCTGGATCAGACAATAGAAGGGGTTGCCTGTAAGGAAGACAGGGTATTCAGCGTACAGTATCATCCGGAGAGCGCACCAGGGCCGCAGGACAGCGGCTATTTGTTTGATCAATTCATAGAAATGATGGAGGAGGCAAAGAATGGCAAAGCGAACTGATCTGAAAAAAATCCTTGTCATCGGTTCCGGACCGATCGTGATCGGTCAGGCGGCAGAGTTTGACTATGCGGGAACGCAGGCATGTCTTGCCCTGAAGGAAGAAGGATATGAAGTCGTGCTGTGTAATTCCAACCCGGCGACGATCATGACAGACGCCTACGTTGCGGATAAGGTATATATGGAGCCGTTGACGCTGGAATATGTGGCAAAAATCGTCCGCCATGAGCGTCCCGATGCAATCGTTCCGGGAATCGGCGGACAGACAGGGCTGAATCTTGCGATGCAGCTGGAGAAGAAGGGGATTTTAAAGGAATGTCGGACAGAGCTTTTGGGAACCGGAAGCGAGAGCATTGAGCGGGCGGAGGACAGGGAGCTTTTTAAGGAGCTTTGCGAAAGCCTGGGAGAGCCAGTGCTTCCTTCTGTTGTGGCAAATACGGTAGAAGAGGCCGCAGAGGCTGCAGAGCGCATAGGTTATCCGGTGGTGCTGCGTCCGGCCTTTACGCTGGGAGGGACCGGGGGAGGCTTTGCGGACAATGAGGCAGAGTTTTTGGAGCTGATCCACAATGCGCTCGCCCTGTCGCCGGTGCATCAGGTCTTGATCGAAAAAAGCGTAAAGGGATTTAAGGAGATTGAATATGAGGTCATCCGCGATGCCAATGACACGGCTATCGTGGTCTGCAATATGGAAAATCTGGATCCTGTGGGAATCCATACAGGAGACTCCATAGTAGTCTGCCCGTCCCAGACATTGTGCAATAAGGAATATCAGATGCTGCGGGACAGCGCTCTGAAGATCATCCGTGCCCTGAAGGTAGAGGGCGGCTGTAATGTACAATTTGCATTGGATCCAGACTCCTTTCAGTATTATCTGATCGAGGTAAATCCGAGGGTTTCCCGGTCGTCTGCGCTGGCATCCAAGGCAAGCGGCTATCCGATCGCGAGAGTATCGGCAAAAATCAGTGTGGGAATGACGCTGGATGAGATCATGCTGGTAAATACGCCGGCGGCCTTTGAACCCGCGCTGGATTATGTAGTAACCAAAATGCCGCGCTTTCCCTTTGATAAATTTACGGATGCAAACCAGCAGCTGGGCACGCAGATGAAGGCGACCGGAGAAGTTATGAGTGTGGGAAGGACATTTGAGGAAAGTCTTCTGAAGGCTGTCCGGTCTCTGGAAACGGGCGTTAGCCACCTGTATATGGAAAAATTTGAAAAAGAGGACAGGGAAGCCCTGATGGAATATATCCGTATCGGTACGGATGACAGGATATTTGCCATTGCCAGCCTGCTCCGGATGGGAGAACCGGTGTCGTCGATTGCAGGGCAGACGTGTATCGACCGATTTTTTCTGGACAAAATAAAAAAAATCATCGACATGGAGAAGGAGCTGAAAGCCTGTATCGGAGACAGAAGGCTTTTATATGAGGCAAAGAGAACCGGCTTTCTGGACCGGACGGTTGCGGCGCTGTGGGATATGACGGAGACGGAGGTATATGAAATGAGAAAAAGCTCCGGGATACTTCCTGTCTATAAGATGATTGATACGTGCGCGTCTGAATTTGAAAGCTATGTTCCGTATTTTTACTCCACCTATGAGGAGGAAAACGAATCTGTCATAGAAGACAGAAAGAAGATCGTTGTGCTTGGCTCCGGTCCGATCCGTATCGGACAGGGAGTGGAATTTGATTATTCCACCGTACATGCAGTTAAGACGATCAAAGAAGCCGGATATGAGGCGATCATTATCAATAATAATCCGGAAACGGTATCTACGGATTACACCACATCGGACAAGCTGTATTTTGAACCCCTGTGCGTGGAAGATGTGATGAATGTGATCGAAATGGAAAAACCGGAGGGCGTCATAGCCTCGCTGGGAGGACAGACAGCCATCAATCTGGCAAAGCCGTTGGAGGAAAGAGGCGTAAAGCTGATCGGTACCGGTTGTGCGGCAATCGAAAAAGCGGAGAACAGAGATGCCTTCGAGAGACTGCTGTCGCAGCTGAAAATTCCGCAGCCGAAGGGGCAGGCCGTAACAAATATTGAAGATGGCGTCAGGGCGGCGGAGGAGATCGGATATCCGGTGCTGGTACGTCCGAGCTTTGTCCTTGGAGGAAGAGCCATGCAGATTGTGGCAAAGCAGGAGCAGCTGCGGCATTATCTGAAAACAGCGGTGGAGATTGATGAGGACAAGCCGGTACTGGTAGATCATTATATTTGCGGACGGGAGGTGGAGATCGATGCCGTCTGCGATGGAAAAGACGTTTTTGTACCGGGAATCATGGAACTGGTAGAGCGGACGGGAGTCCATTCCGGGGATTCCATCAGTGTGTACCCGGCCTTCAGCATTTCGGAAAAGGTAAAAGAAACGATACTGGACTATGCCGGAAAGCTGGGGATCGGCATTGGAATTGTGGGACTATACAATATACAGTTTATTGTGGATAAGGAAGAAAACGTATATATTATAGAGGTAAACCCGCGCTCCTCCAGAACGGTTCCGTTTTTGTCGAAGGCAACCGGTTATCCGTTGGCTGACATTGCGACAAAGGTAATTCTCGGAAGGACGCTGAAGGAGCAGGGAATCACGTGCATTTACCCGGAAGAAAAGGACTGGTGGTATGTGAAGGTACCGGCATTTTCTTTTTCCAAGCTAAAGGGAATGGATGCGTATCTTTCTCCGGAAATGAAATCGACAGGAGAGGCGATCGGGTATGACAGAAAGCTGCACAGGGCGATGTATAAAGCGATGATCGCATCAGGCATCCGAGTACAAAACTACGGAACCGTTATCGTGACGCTTGCAGACGAGGATAAGGAAGAGGCGGTTCCGCTGATCCGGCGCTTTTACGATATGGGATTTAATATAGAAGCGACATCCCTGACAGCAGACACGCTGAAAAAGCACGGCATTCGTACAAAAACGCTGGGGAAGCCGTCGGAGGGGAGCACTGAAATACTGGATGCCATACGCGCAGGCTATGTCAGCTATGTGATCAATACCCGCGCAATCCTTTCGGGCGTTCATTATGAGGATGGGATCGCTATCCGAAGCGCGGCGGCCCAGAACAACATCACGATGTTTACATCCCTTGATACGGTCAGGGTATTGCTGGATGTATTAGAGGAAATCACGATCGGGATTTCCCGGATATCATAAAAAATGAGGTGCAAAGCTGATGATACCGAATGAAAATTATAAAAATTTAAAGGAATCCTACCTGTTTTATAATATTGCGCAGAAGACAAAGGCCTATCTGGAGGAGCATCCGGACAGCCGCCTGTATCGGATGGGGATTGGAGACGTATCCCTGCCACTCTGTGATGAAGTGATCAGGGCGCTTCACAAAGCGGTGGAGGATCAGGGAAAAAAAGATACGTTCCACGGTTATATGCCGGAATGCGGAGATCCGAAGCTGCGCAGGACGATTGCAGAGTACTACGGAGAAAGGGGCGTGGAGCTTTCACCGGAGGAGATATTTATTTCCAGTGGGGCAAGCGATGAGCTGGGAGATATTCTGGATCTGTTCGGGAGAGATAAAACGGTTATGATCATGGAGCCGGCATATCCGGCTTATGTAGATGCGAATATCATAGCGGGAAACCGGATCATCCATATACCATCGGGAGAGGAGAACGGGTTTGTGCCGCAGCCGGACGAAAGCGCTGCGGCAGATGTGATATATATCTGTTCTCCCAACAACCCGACAGGAGCGGTTTTTAGCCGGGAGAGCTTACGGAAATGGGTGGATTATGCTAATAGAAAGGATGCAATCCTCTTATTTGATGCGGCATACGAAGCGTTTATTGAAGAAGAGGAAGTCCCGCATAGTATTTTTGAGATAGAGGGCGCCCGGACCTGTGCCATTGAAATCTGCTCCCTGTCAAAGACTGCGGGCTTTACAGGAACCCGGCTGGGCTATACCGTAATCCCCAAAGCGCTGAAGCGTCAAGGAATGAGCTTAAATGAAATGTGGGTGCGCAACCGCACGACTAAAACAAACGGTGTATCCTACATTATCCAGCAGGGAGGCGCGGCTGTTTTTACGAAAGAGGGACAACGCCAGATTCATGAAAGGATAGCTGTTTATAAGGACAATGCAAGGGTATTGATGGAAGCCCTTGACAGGCTGGGAATCTGGTATTGCGGAGGGAAAAACGCGCCTTATATCTGGATGAAATGTCCGGATGGAATGGGGAGCTGGGAATTTTTTGATTATCTGCTGCAGGAAGTCCAGGTGGTTGGAACGCCGGGAGAAGGTTTTGGAGCCTGCGGGGAAGGCTACTTCCGGTTTTCAACCTTCGGCACGCCGGAGGATACAAAGGAAGCGGCCCGCAGACTTACGGAGCTGTTTTCCAAAAGAAAAATGAAATAATACAGAAGAATTGAGTCAGGGGACTATATGGGAATTCCGTACAGTCCCCTGATTCCATGGAAACCAAACAGAGCATGAACTCTTAAGGAAAAATATCAAAAGAAATTTGCTTATGCCAGTGATATTTCATATGAAAGTATAATGGAAAGATTAAATGCTCTTATATTAGAGTTGTAAATTTTGGATATATTATTTATATTAGTGCGAAGGGAAGTGGGTGATGAAACAGAAGAACAGATGTTCACTTTTTCTGTACTTTTGAAAGAATCTATGATATACTAAAATGCAATGACGGAGTCTTTTTTTACGATAGATTCTGGAGGTGGATTTTATGAAAGATGAACAAAAAATCTTCAAATTACATTCCGAATACGCCCCCACCGGAGACCAGCCTCAGGCGATTGCCGAGCTTGTGGAGGGCTTTAAAAAGGGCAATCAGTTCCAGACACTGTTGGGCGTCACTGGCTCCGGCAAGACCTTTACGATGGCAAATGTCATTCAGCAGTTAAATAAGCCGACCCTGGTGATCGCGCATAATAAGACCCTCGCTGCCCAGCTCTACGGCGAGTTTAAGGAGTTCTTCCCGGAGAACGCGGTAGAATATTTTGTATCCTATTATGACTATTATCAGCCGGAGGCATATGTTCCTTCGACGGACACTTATATCGCAAAGGATTCCGCTATAAACGATGAGATAGACAAGCTGCGCCTGTCTGCGACGGCATCTCTTTCTGAGCGCAGGGACGTTGTTGTGGTTGCAAGCGTGTCCTGCATTTTCGGACTGGGATCGCCGGAAGAATTTTCAGGGATGAGCGTATCGCTGCGTCCTGGTATGCAGAAGGACCGGGATGATGTGCTGCGGGCTCTCGTGGCGATACAGTATGACCGCAACGATATGGATTTAAACCGCGGCTGCTTCCGGGTAAGGGGAGATGTCATAGAGGTGAATCCGGCGCAGGGCGGGGACAGCCTGATAAGGATAGAATTTTTCGGGGACGAGATAGACCGGATTGCGGAGATTGACCCGTTAAACGGTCAGGTATTCAATACGCTGGAGCATGTGATCATTTTTCCGGCGTCGCATTATGTAGTGCCGCAGGAGCAGATAGACCGCGCCTGCGATGCAATAGAGAAGGAGCTTGAAGAGAGAGTCCGCTATTTCAAAGGAGAGGATAAGCTGCTGGAGGCACAGCGGATTTCGGAGCGGACAAATTTTGATATAGAGATGATGAGGGAGACGGGATTTTGTTCCGGTATTGAAAACTATTCCCGCCATTTAAACGGGATGCCGGCGGGGGCATCGCCGTTTACGCTGCTGGATTTCTTTAAAGATGATTACCTTATCATCATTGATGAGTCGCATATTACGATACCTCAGATACGCGGCATGTACGCGGGCGACCGTTCCAGAAAGCAGACACTGGTGGATTACGGCTTCCGCCTGCCCTCGGCGCTGGACAACAGGCCGCTGAACTTTGAAGAATTTGAAAGCCATATCGACCAGATGATGTTCGTTTCCGCGACCCCGAACGTATATGAGGCGGAGCATGAGCTTTTGCGGACAGAGCAGATAATCCGCCCGACGGGGCTTTTGGACCCGGAGATAGATGTCCGTCCGGTGGAGGGGCAGATAGATGATCTGATAGCAGAGGTACGTAAGGAGACGGCGAAGCACAACAAGATTTTGATAACGACGCTGACAAAGCAGATGGCGGAGGATCTGACGGATTACATGCGGGAAGTGGGGATACGTGTAAAATATCTTCACTCGGATATCGATACTTTGGAGCGTGCGGAAATCATCCGGGATATGCGGCTGGATGTATTCGATGTTCTGGTCGGCATCAATCTTTTGCGGGAGGGGCTGGATATTCCGGAGATTTCGCTTGTGGCGATACTGGATGCGGATAAAGAAGGCTTTTTAAGGTCGGAGACGTCCCTTATCCAGACGGTAGGACGTGCTGCGCGTAATGCGGAGGGCCATGTCATCATGTACGCTGACATGGTTACGGATTCCATGCGCGCGGCGATAGACGAGACAAACCGCCGCCGCGCCATCCAGCAGCAGTATAATGAAGAGCATGGAATCACACCCCGGACGATCAAAAAAGCTGTGCGCGACCTTATCAGTATTACCAAAGAAGTCGCTAAGGCGGAGACGGAATTTGAAAAGGATCCGGAGTCGATGGACAGAAAAGAGCTGGAGAAACTGATAGCAGACGTGCAGAAGAAGATGAAGAAGGCGGCGGCGGATTTGAATTTCGAGGCGGCGGCAGAGCTGCGTGATAAGATGGTTCAGTTAAAAAAGACGCTGACGGATATGGACGAAGACTGACAGATACAGGGCAGAGGAGGAGCAAATGGAAACAGCAAAGAAGATACTTTCCCGGAAAAACAGCATCATCATCCGCGGAGCGAACGAGCATAACCTGAAAAATGTCGATGTGGATATCCCGCGGGATGCTCTCGTGGTATTTACAGGACTCTCAGGTTCGGGAAAGTCATCGCTGGCATTTGATACGATATATGCGGAAGGGCAGCGGCGTTATATGGAATCGCTGTCGTCTTATGCGAGACAGTTCCTTGGCCAGATGGAAAAGCCGAATGTGGAAAAGATAGAAGGGCTTTCCCCTGCGATATCTATCGACCAGAAATCGACGAACCGTAATCCGCGTTCAACAGTTGGAACAGTGACGGAAATCTATGATTATTTCCGTCTGCTCTATGCACGGATAGGTACGCCGCACTGCCCGGACTGCGGACGTGAGATTAAAAAACAGAGCGTTGACCAGATGGTTGACCAGATAATGGGGATGCCTGAGGGGACGAGGATACAGCTGCTTGCACCCGTAGTACGGGGAAGGAAAGGGCGCCATGAAAAGGTGTTGGAGCGCGCTGCGCGAAGCGGCTATGTGCGTGTCCGGATCGACGGCAGCCTGTATGAGCTTTCGGAAGAGATATCCCTGGATAAAAATATCAAGCATAATATCGAAATCGTGGTGGACCGGCTTATTGTGAAGCCGGGAATCGAAAGAAGACTGACGGATTCCATTGAAAATGTGCTGAATCTGGCTGACGGTCTGCTTTTTGTGGACAGAGTCGGGACAGAAGAGGAGATGCTGACCTTTTCCCAGAGCTTTTCCTGCCCGGACTGCGGGATAAGCGTGGATGAGATAGAGCCTAGAAGCTTTTCTTTCAACAATCCGTTTGGCGCATGTCCGGAATGCTATGGGCTGGGATATAAGATGGAATTTGATCCTGAGCTGATGATACCTGACCGTACAAAGAGCATCAATGAGGGCGCTATCACTGTACTGGGATGGCAGAGCTGTCAGCAGCCGGGTTCTTTTGCGAACGCGATACTGCAGGCTCTGGCAAAGGAGTATAAGTTCGATCTGAATACTCCGTTTGAACAATACCCGGAGAAAATTCAGAACATCCTTCTATATGGAACGGGCGGAAAAGAAGTGATGGTATATTATGAAGGCCAGAGAGGCAGGGGAGAATATCCTGTCGCTTTTGAGGGACTTGTGAAAAATGTGGAGCGCCGTTACAGAGAAACAGGATCTGATTATACGAAACAGGAATATGAGACGTTCATGCGTATCACACCGTGTAAGCTCTGCAAAGGACAGCGTTTGAAAAAAGAGTCTCTGGCGGTGACTGTCTGCGGGAAAAATATTTTTGAAGTGACGTCTATGTTCATCGGGGAGCTGCATGAATTTATGGATGAAATGCAGCTGACGGAACAGCAGCATCTGATAGGCGACCAGATTTTGAAGGAAATCCGTGCGAGGGTCGGATTTTTGGTAGATGTGGGACTGGATTACCTGTCGCTTTCGAGAGCGACGGCAACGCTGTCCGGCGGCGAGGCACAGCGGATACGTCTTGCAACGCAGATAGGCTCCGGACTGGTAGGGGTGTGCTATATTTTGGACGAGCCGAGCATCGGGCTGCATCAGCGCGATAATGATAAGCTGCTTGCAACGCTGAAAAATCTGAGAGACCTGGGCAATACGCTGATTGTGGTGGAGCATGATGAAGATACGATGCGTGCGGCGGATTATATCGTGGACGTAGGACCGGGAGCCGGATCTCATGGCGGACAGATTGTTGCATGCGGTACGGTAGAGGATATCATGGACACTCCGGAGTCCATTACCGGGCAGTATTTAAGCGGTGCGGTAAAGATCCCGGTTCCGGAAAAACGTAGGAAGCCTGCAGGATGGCTGAAGGTGCGAGGGGCTGCGGAAAATAACCTGAAAAATATTGATGTGAAATTCCCTCTGGGTGTATTCACCTGTGTAACGGGCGTTTCAGGATCCGGAAAATCATCTCTGGTCAATGAGATTTTATATAAGCATCTGGCAAGGGATTTGAACCGTGCCAGATGTATTCCGGGAAAGCATGCGGGTATTGACGGTATCGATCAGCTTGATAAGGTAATCGATATTGACCAGTCTCCTATCGGGCGTACGCCGCGTTCCAATCCGGCAACCTATACGGGCGTATTCGATATGATACGGGATCTGTTTGCATCGACTGCGGACGCAAAGGCGAAAGGTTATAAAAAAGGAAGGTTCAGCTTCAACGTCAAGGGAGGCCGTTGTGAAGCCTGCGGCGGCGACGGTATCATCAAGATAGAGATGCATTTTCTTCCGGATGTCTATGTGCCCTGCGAGGTATGCAGCGGCAAGCGCTACAACCGGGAGACGCTGGATGTAAAATATAAAGGGAAAAGCATTTTTGACGTACTGGATATGACGGTGGAGGAGGCGCTGACCTTCTTTGAAAATGTTCCGAGCATTCAGCGCAAGATACAGACATTATATGATGTGGGACTTTCCTATGTGAAGCTGGGGCAGCCGTCCACGGAGCTGTCCGGGGGTGAGGCGCAGCGCATCAAGCTTGCGGCAGAGCTGTCAAAGCGGAGTACGGGAAGGACCATATATATTCTGGATGAGCCTACGACGGGGCTGCATTTTGCAGACGTACACAAGCTTATAGAAATCCTTCACAGGCTGGCGGAGGGCGGCAATACGGTCGTTGTCATCGAACACAATCTGGATGTGATAAAAACGGCAGATTATATTATCGATATCGGGCCTGAGGGTGGTCTTGGAGGCGGCAGAGTGATCGCGCAGGGAACGCCTGAGCAGGTGGCAGAATGCGAGCAGTCCTATACGGGTCATTATGTGAAAAAAATGCTTGTCTGAATAAAAAAACCCGTTATACAATGAGGAAAGCAAAAGGACGAAGGGGGATATATCTCCCTTCGTCCTTTAAAAATATCCTTTAAAATGAGGAGTGCCCGGAGCCTTGCGGCACCCGGGCTATTATGAAAAAATTATCTGTGTTTCCATTGTTATGTCGAAACAGATGTATTTCTCATCGACAAAATAAGTATACCGGACAAATATGAACGAATGATGAACACAATGTTAATATATGGTTAATTAGCACAAAAAATAAGAAATATAGCGGATGCGATAGTGCAAAACAGACAAAGCTCATTTGGGGACGGAAGGATATGGGCAAAAAGATGCTGATTGAAGGCGGCCTCAAATGTTTGCGGTTTTCGTGTTTTTTTGTCCTTGTGCCGTATGTATATTGATGTTAGAATAAAATAGATATATTAGACCGTTACGTTTTATAGAAGAATGGAATGGAGACTAAAATGCAGGATTTGGAAGCAAAACGCCTTCGGGATTCTCTCGTGGAATATGAAGGCTACCTGAATGAGATACGACAGGTGACATTAAAAAATGTGGAAACATTAGATGTTATCCAGCGTTATACGGATAAAAGCGCGGCGGGGATGCAGAAGCTGGCGGAGCAGAGCCTTGACGGCATTCAGAGAGTGACTGCGGAAAGTGCAGGCGGATTGCGCCGCATTATCGAGACAGGAACAAGCAATTTGAGCCAGATGGCGCAGAGCGGTCACGACAGTCTGAGCAGGATGGTGACGCGCAGCGAGGAGAGCCTTAACCGAATGGTGCAGGACAGTCAGGAAAGTCTGAGCGGCATGGCTCGTGACGGACAGCAAAGTCTGGGGCAGATGGCACAGGAATGTCAGGACAGTATCAGCCGCATGG
>Skinner_p2__coassemble_1013_pt1 | contig 13756 bp, 13 predicted proteins | sample Skinner_p2__metabat2_high_PE_041 | metagenome-assembled genome bin Skinner_p2
GTTTCTCTGTTGAGAAACTCCAACGTACTCAACAGGGTCTATCCGACCCACAACTTAAAAAGGCTGTTTATGACATTCCCGTCATAAACAGCCTTTTCATTCTTTTATAACTGTTTCCTAAAAGCTGCCGGACTGATTCCCGTTGCCTTTTTGTATACCTTTATAAAATAGTAATAATCCGGATAACCTACACTGGAAGCTATCGTTTCTATCCGTTCATTACTTGTACGCAAAAGTTCCTGTGCCTTCTGTATACGAATCTCCATTAAATGTTCAGAAAATCCTTTTCCCGTCTGCTTCTTAATTAAACTACTGATATAACTCTCATTCAATCCAAATTCATCTGCTAAAACCTGCAAAGTTAATCCCTTTGCATAATTTTTCTGAATATAATGAATCATTTTTTTTACCTGTATACATTCAGAAAGATACCCCTCTTCTGTCTCATTCTTTTCACTTTCTTTTTCTCTATTTTCATCCAAAGAAAAATGTATTTTTTTCAGATACTCTATCAACTCATTCTCTTCAACAGGCTTCACCAGATATCCAACACATCCAAGCTGCATTGCTTTCCTTGCATATTCAAATTCCGTATAACCGCTGACAAGCAGCACCGGTGTCTTTCTTCCCAATTTCCGTAAAGTTTCCATAAGCGCTAGTCCATCCATACCCGGCATTCGAATATCCGAAATAATCAAATCAGGATCTGTATGTTCGATTCGCTCTAATGCTTGCTTTCCATCCTCTGCTTCTCCTGAAACCACAAACCCATAGCTCTTCCAATCAATCATATTTTTTAAAGCCATAAGAGCCCAAGGTTCATCATCTGCGAGAAATACACGATACAATTTTGTTTCCTCCTATTCTTCTACCGGAAATTTCAAATACACACTTGTTCCCCTATTCACTATAGATGTAATCTTAAATTCTACCTCTTCCCCGTAAAAAAGACGCAGACGTCGATAAGTATTCAACATACCAATCCCTTGATTTTTATCTGATATGGTGCCATCCCTATCATATTGCTCCATCGCCTCTTTTAATGAGTTCAGTATTTCTTCTGAAATTCCTTCACCATTGTCTTTTACGGTTACCCAAATACGTCTGGAAGGCTGTTGGTATGTTCCATTTTCTAACGTATATCCTTTTTCCTCCAAACCTATACAAACGTTCACCTCTCCTGGATCTATTTTTGTTTCCAGACCATGAAATACAGCATTTTCAACCAATGGCTGTATCAGCATTTTAGGAATTTTGAATAGAAGAATCTGCCTTGGAGCCTGAACAGTTACCTTGTGTTTTCCATTAAAGCGATACTGAATAATTCTCGCATATTTTTGAAGCTTCTCTAATGCTTCCTGTACTGTAACCATCTCATCGCCCTGGATGCTATAACGAAAAAACACAGACAGTGACAGCGTAAGTTCCGCAATGTCCTTATCTCCGCGGGATAAAGCCATTCCCCGGATACAATTAAAAGTATTCGATAAAAAATGAGGATTCAGCTGACTTCTGTAGGCAATCATTTCCGTCTGTTTTTTAGCATATTCTAACTCCAGAAGTTTCTTTCTGGATTCTACTATTCTTTCATTCAACTCTTCAATGTCATCCAGCATCTGATTCATTTTTCTGGCTAATTCTCCAATTTCATTATGCTCTGTCACTTCAATTCTCTGTCCGGTATCTTGCGTAAAATTTGCCATAAATGCAGTCTGACGACTTATTGGACATATAATTCTTTTATAAACAAGTATGCAAACCAATGTCATTACCACCAACACCGTTAAATACGTAATCGTATTAATCCTCTGCATCTGCGTCACTCCGGAAATAAAACTGGCTCGCGGAACCACGCTTATCATTCTCCAACCAGTTTCTCCAATATTGCTAACATAAATCAGATCCTTCCTCGTCTTCCTCGTACTCTGTTCCCATTTATAAGTTGATTTCCATTTTCCCGTACTCACTATATCATTTCCCTGCTGATCTAAAATTGCCACGCAGGATTCCTGATTTACAAGCGCTCCCTCCACAATCTCCTGCAAATCTTTCGTTCCGAATACCAGGCTGGCAAATCCATTTTGTATAAAACCAGCACCATCCTTCTTCTCGTATATCGCCATTCCTACCAGAAAATACTTTTCATTCGTTCTTTTATCCATAATTCTTTCAGAATACACAGCCCTTGTCCCTGAACTATTCTGACGCGTATCCTCCCCCTGTGTCCAAGGGAAAAAAATATCTCCTCTGGCAGCAATCAACTGGCCCTGCCTATTGTAAAGAGAAACGTTTTTTAAATTCTGATTAATGCGCATATTGTTTCCTACCATCTGCAAAAAACCATCCAGATTCTCCCACCTGCCTGAAAGATCAGGAGCTGACAAAAATCTACTGACAGAAGGATTATATACTACATTCATATATAAATTATCGATATCCATTTCAAAAATTCGGATTCTATCTACTGCCTGTTCAAAAATGACATCCGCTGCCTGAAGAGATTCTTCCATAGCAGAATATTTTGCAATGTAGCTAGTGATTCCAAAAGAACACGTTAAAATAACGGCTACCACTATCAACATCAGTAAATATTCATCAAGCAGTTTTCCTCTTCTATGTTTATCCTCGCATATTTTTCCTTTTTCCATATTTTTCATTCTAATCCACCATAATATCTAAAATTTCTATCTCCTTCTATAACAAAATTATACTTTCATTATAGAAGATAAAGGTCTCTTTTTTCAAGGAAAATATGTATACAAAAAAGCCGCGTCACCATCACCGAAGTCCAAATTCTCCGACAGGCAACGCAGCTGAATATTTTTATGTGTAAAAATTATTTATACATCTCCATATATGCTCCATGCGCTTCGATCAGCTCATCACACATGCTTCGAATATCATCCACAGACAGCTCTGCCGCCGTATGCGGATCTAACATAGCCGCCTGATAGATATGATTTCTGTCACGGGTTCTTGCAGCCTCTATGGTAAGCAGCTGAACGTTGATATTTGTCTGGTTCATAGCCGCAAGCTGAACCGGCAGCCGTCCCACATGGCAGGGATTGATTCCGTTTCCATTGACCAGACAGGGAACCTCCACACAGGCATCCGCAGGCAGATTGTCGATCAAACCGGTATTGAGCACGTTTCCTCCAATCTGATATGGCTTATTTGTTACCACCGCTTCCATAATATAAGAAGCATATTCTCTGGAGCGCTCATGAGTAATCTTTCCATCCTTCAGGATATTGTCCCGCTCCTCTTCCCAACCTGCGATCTGATTCACACATCGTCTGGGATACTCGTCCAGCGGAATATTGTAACGCTCGATCAGCTCCGGGTAACGGCTCTTGATATAAAACGGATTATACTCCGAATTATGTTCGCTGGATTCTGTGCAATAATAGCCCAGATTCCGGATATACTCATATCGAATCATATCGCTATGCTTTTCTTCCGCATTTTTCTTCAACGCACGCGCTTTAATCTCCGGATACAGATCTTTTCCATCACGGTCACGCACATCTAACAGCCACGCCATATGATTGATTCCTGCAATCAAATCGGTGGCGCCCTCCAGTCTGTCCTCCATTCCGAGACCTTTCAAAAGTCCTTCCGTACAAACCTGAACACTATGACAAAGGCCCACTGTCCTGATTTTTGTGTACCGCTGCATATATCCGGTCAAAATTGCCATGGGATTGGTGTAATTTAAGAAAAGCGTATTGGGGCATACCTCCTCCATATCTCTTGCAAATTCCTCCATTACCGGAATAGTGCGCAAGCCCCGCATGATTCCTCCAATTCCAAGTGTATCCCCAATGGTCTGACGAAGGCCGTATTTCTTTGGAATCTCAAAATCTGTTACGGTACATGGCTCATAGCCTCCCACCTGAATCGCATTTACCACAAAATCCGCATCCCTCAATGCATCTTTACGGTTTTCCACCCCCAGATAGGTTGTGATACAAGCCCGATCCTCATTTACATTGTGATTGAGCGCTTTCAGAATGATTTCCGACTCCTTTAAACGCTTTTCATCAATATCATACAAAGCAATCTTTGCATCGCGAAGCGCAGGCGTACACATACAATCTCCCAATACATTTCGGGCAAAAACAGTGCTCCCCGCTCCCATAAATGTAATTTTTACCATGACTGACTCCTCCTGTTATTGCATTAGAATTATGTTTCCTGTAAAATATTCCTGTTAAGATATATTTTAGAAATATAAGACGATTCCTGCTAGAATTATTGTTTCATTTCATTGTATTTATGTTGCTTTATATCAGAAAGGAGGCTGATTCCCATGGAAAATGAAAATACATATATCAACACAGAGCGAGGCTCCTCCCGGGAAACCACCCGGCTGCTGAAGGAATCGGAAACCGGTGTAGGGGTACGGCTGTACTACTGCGGAAGCGAGTCCTGCACGCCAAACCACTCCTTCGGTCCGGCAATCCGCTCCCATTATCTGATCCATTTTATCCGAAGCGGAAAAGGAATCTATCTGCGTCAGGGAATGGAATATTCTCTGAAACAGGGAGACGCCTTCCTGATTCTGCCCGGTGAAACCACCAAATATATGGCCGATTCCGAAGACCCCTGGGACTATACCTGGATAGCTTTCGACGGTGCAGGCGCTGAACCGTTGCTTGCAAGCTGCGGTTTTTCTAATAATAATCCGGTTTTTCATTCGGATGACGATACAAAAGGAAGCATGTTGATCCGCCAGGCAGAAATCTTCGAATCGCATTTTCATGATCAACGTCTGAATTTTCTGGAAATACTTGGTCACTTTTATCTTCTGTTTTCCTGTATGCATACGGATACTCCGGGCACAGGCTCCATGATTCCGGAAAATGCCTGCATCCTTGAAACCAATTGTAAAAATGCTTCTTCTGCTCAAAGGCTCTATTTTCATCAGGCAACAGAATATCTGAAACATAATTTCAGCTATCCTGTAAAAATAGAGCAGCTTGCCCGGTATGTCGGTGTGAGCCGTTCCTATCTATATAAAACCTTCATTACCTGCTCCGGAAAAAGCATCCAGCAGTACCTCCTTCGCCTTCGGCTGCGGGAGGCCTGCAGTCTTCTCGCTGAAACAGAACGCTCCATTACGGATATTGCCTACTCCTGCGGCTTTACCGACTCTCCCTCCTTCTGCCGCCAGTTTCGAAAAGCTTACGGGCAGACACCGCTTCAGTTTCGGACCGGAATGTGCGCAAACAAATAGTATTTTCCTTCTTTTCCGACAAAACATGAAAAATATTTTTCATGATATGATTTTTTTGTTGACACCCGGAATTTCTCATGATATAATTTGATTCGTTGTGAGGCACAAAACACACAACAGGGCATAAGCTGCTGTGGCTCAGTCGGTAGAGCGTCGCATTGGTAGTGCGGAGGTCACGGGTCCGATTCCCGTCAGCAGCTCGTATAGAGAATCCCGGAAAGGTTGATTTTATCAGCTTTCCGGGATTTTTTCGTAGTGCGCCCTCTGGGCGTGCCACATACTAAAACAGCCATCCTTTTCCCTTACGGCTCAGGATGGCTGTTGCTCTGTTCTTATAAAATCCTTCTCAGTCACAATGCGTCATGATGCGGATTATCTCCTCGTCCGTTTCGCACATCCCGCGCGCGCCGAGGCGGTAAATATTGCGGATGGTATTTTCTACGCCCTTTGAAACGATTCCGTCCTCCGCCAAAAACTGCTGTCCCTGGCAGTACATATCATAACCCAGTATCCCGGCATCCACCGATGCTGCTATCTTTCCTGCACAGGACGGCTTTGCCCCGTCGCAGACGATTCCCGAGACTATCGCTATTGCATTGACAAGCGTATGGGAAACCTCCTCCAGCCCGCCGCCGCACAGCCACGCGATACCACAGCCCGCCGCGCAGCCTGCGCTCACTGCCCCGCAAAAGGCTGAGAGCGGACCAATTCCGGATTTTAAATGAATGGCGATAAGGTTCGACACAAGAAGCGCTCTGTAAAGCGATTCCTGAGAAACACCCAGATGTCTCGCATATTCGATAACAGGGACCGAAACCGTGATGCCCTGATTCCCGCTGCCCGAGTTGATCACTACCGGAAGCTCGCAGCCGCTCATGCGCGCATCGGAACCGGCTGCCGCCAGTGCTACCGCGCGGTTTCTCACATCGCTCCCTCTGCTCTTTAAAAGAACATTTCCGATATTCGCTCCCCACTCATGCTCCAGACCTTCCTGCGCTATCGCATAATTATATTTTATCTGACGTTCCAGTGTTTCCTTGACTGTCGAAAGCTCTGCTCTTTCTGCGAATGCAACAATATTTTCAATGCAAAGTCCGCTCCTGTCTGCTTTTTTCTCAGAAACCGGTGCGTTCTCCTCTGCTGCTTCCAGCAAAACAGCTCCGTCCTTCTCTATCTTCACAATATTGGAATGATACTTTGCCACCCGCACAAACGCCGTATGACCGTTTCCTTCTCCCGTCATGCGGATATCCAGCTTATCGCCGTCCTCCAGTGCTCTTATCTCGATTCCGATCCGTTCCAGGCATTCGCGTATCTTCTGCTTTTCTTCCTGCGATACCTCCGCGATGACTTCCAGCTTTCTTTCCGTGCGCCCTGCCGCTATCCCGGCAGCCGCAGCCGCAGCGATACCCTTTAGCCCTCCGGTGTTCGGCACTATCACGCTCTTTACATTTTTGATGATATTACCGGATGCCTCCACCAGAATACTTTCCGGTGCACAGCCCAGCACATCCCGCAGCTTCGACGCGCAGTAGGCTATTGCTATCGGCTCCGTACAGCCGAATGCCGGTGTCAGCTCCTCCTTTAATATTTCCGGAAACTCCCTGAAAATATCTATTTTATCTGTATTGTCCTTCAGCACTTCCATCCTCTATCCTGTCCGCAGCTCCTGCGGATGCCCTTTTCTCTCATATCAAATACCGACATACTTTTGTACAGTATAGCATACTGTACGGCGCAATACCAGCCATTTTTCCGGTCAGTCTTTAAACAGCCTCGGCAGAAATTCCAGCGCACACTGTCTCCACACGTTCCAGTCATGACCGCCCTCATACACCCTGCGCACCTGCTTCAGCCCGCTTTCCTCGCACATTTCATCCTCTTCCATAAAATAGGAGAAAAACACGTCCTCCCGTCCCATCGCCCGAAACAGCAGCCGGCAGTTTTCATTGAACGTCTTCGGATTTTGCAGGGCAGCGCGCAGGTGCGTATCGTCCGCCTCCTCCACACCGATATAGTTGCGTAAAAATCCCGAAAACAATCCTATCCAGCCAAACAGCTCAGGATTTCCAAAGGCGGTCATCGCCGCCTGCATCGAGCCCATCGACAGTCCCGCTATAGCGCGTCCCTCCCTGTCCGTCCTGACCTCATATCTTCCCTCGATAAAGGGCATCATATCCGTTTTAAAAAAAGCGGGGAACAGCGTATGCTCCAGCTCTTTTTCGTCTTCCGGGCTCCTGAGCATCCCGTCCGCCATTACGACCAGCATCGGTCTGACCTTTTCCTGCGCCAGCAGGTTGTCCATAATGTTGGCTATCCTCCCATGCCATACCCAGCTCGTCTCATTTTCCCCAAAACCGTGCTGCAAATACAGAACGGGCAACGCCTCCTCCACATACTGTTCCGGCGGAACATAGACGAGACAGCATTCCTCCCGCCCCGTCGTCTCCGAAAAAAAGTATTCGTGCCGCACATCTCCGTGGGGAACCTTATGCCGCGCGTATTCTTCCTTCACCGGCTCTATTTCCAGATAATTGCACGGCCGGGAATTTCCGTATCCGATAGGTAAAAACGGGCTCAGCACCTCCACACCGTTGACTGCCAGCGTTACATAATAAAATCCCGGCAGAAGCGGAAGGCTCACCTCCCATACATTCCGCTCCACCTCCAGAAAAATAAATTTTCTTTTTCCCGCATACAGCTCCAGATCGCAAGCATTTTTCATCCAGAGGCGCAGGAATGCCCTGCCGTCCTCCCTGTAAAAAAGCCCCTGTTCCGGCTGCCTTTCATGTATCGCCGTCAACGGAAACAGGCGGGGCCTGCGAAATGCCACCGCCTGATCCTGCACGCTGCCTCCTTTTCTTTCCAAAAAATCTTCCATCTGCGTTATCCTGCGTTTTCCTTTCCATTACGCAAAAGCGCGCGTTTTAGCTTTCCTTTGATACGCTGCAGCGCGTTGTCCGTACTTTTTGCATCCCGGCCGAGCACACGGGCTATCTGAACATATCCCATCCCGGTCAGATGCAGATCCAAAACCTGCTTTTCCAGCGGGCTCAGTTCCTTTTCGATTGTCTTTTCCAAAAGTTCTACGTTTTCCCGCGCTATCACCAGCTCCTCCGGATTGCGCTCCCTGCTGTCTTCCGGTTCAAATACCACTCTTCCGCCGTTTTCATCTTCCTGAAAAGCTTCCTGACTCAAAGAAACGTAGCGGTTCAGCGGCGCGTGTTTTTTGCGGGTCGAGGCCTGCACCGCAGTGTACATCTGGCGGGAAATGCACAAATCCGCAAACGTAAAAAAGCTTGCATCCCTTCCCGCGTCATAATCCCTCACCGCCTTGAACAGACCTATCATCCCTTCCTGTATCAGGTCCTCTCCGTCCGCGCCAAGAAGATACATGGATTTTGCCTTGCTCCGCACGAGTCCCTTGTATTTTTCCATAAGAAAATCCATTACCCTGCCGTCTCCGTCCCGCAGGCTCTGTATCAGTTCTTCATCCGTACATTCTTCGTATTTTTCCATGCCGCTCCCGTTCTCTGCCGCGCGCCTTCCGTCTTCCTCCCGCAAAATGCTTTCTCCGTTACTATTTCAGGCGCTGGCGCACTATCTCATAAGCCAGGACTCCCGCTGCTACCGATGCGTTCAGGGAATCAATATCTCCCTTCATCGGGATAGAAGCGATCATATCGCATTTTTCACGGACAAGGCGGCCTACTCCTTCGCCTTCATTCCCTATCACAAGGCCGATAGGACCTTTCAGGTTCAGGTCGTACATCTGCGTGCCTCCCATATCCGCGCACACAAACCAGATTCCTTCTTTTTTCAGCTCTTCTATCGTCTTTGCCAGATTGGTCACTCTTGCAACCGGCGTAAAATTCAACGCTCCCGCGCTCGTCTTTGCCACTACCGCAGTCAGCCCTGCCGCTCTGTTTTTGGGCACGATCACCCCGTGTGCCCCCGCAAGGTTCGCCGTTCGTATGATGGCGCCCAGATTATGAGGGTCTTCAATATTATCCAGAAGGAAAATGAACGGAGGCTCTCCCTTTTTACGGGCATTTTCCAGAATCTCCTCCACCTCTGCATATTCATATGCCGCAGCATAGGCGATCACACCCTGATGATGGCCCGTCTCGGAAAGCTGATCAAGGCGTTCCTTGGTTACAAATTTCACAGGCGTTCCCTTTGCCTTTGCCTCTCTCTTTATCGTCAGAACAGGGCCGTCCTGACATCCATCCAGTATGAACAGCTTGTCGATGGGACGTCCCGCCCGGTACGCTTCTATCACAGCGTTTCTTCCCTCTATTGTAAATTCTTCATAGCGCATTTGCGTTGTCTCCTTTTTTAACAGCTCAAAGCTCAGTTCCTGTCAGCTCAAGGCTTTTTTTCACCAGATACAAAAGGCGCTCCGTCCGGTCTGTCAGATACAAAAATCCGTACAGCGCCTCCAGTCCCGTCGCCTTGCGGTAATCCCCGATGGATGCGTTTTTAGCAGAGGAATGGGAATGGGCATTGCGCCCTCTTTTATAAACCGCCTGTTCCTCCTCCGTCAGCTCCCCGAAGACCGCCTCCGCCTGCGCCGCCTGTGCCTGCGCTTTTACGACGGCGCTCTTTTTCTGATGAAGGGTGTTGGGCGCGGTATTGCCGCGCTCCACCACGACCGTTCGTATCACCAGATCATAAATGCAGTCTCCCACAAATGCCAGCGTCAGCGGAGAATAGGTGCGGATATCCACATTTTTGCAGCCAAATACATCTCTTATCCCCAAAAGCAGGCTCATGCTCTCTTCCATTTCACTCCCTCACGGGTATCTTCCAGAACGATACCTTTTTCCAGCAGCTCGTTTCTTATCTCATCCGCCCTTGCGAAATTTTTCGCCTTACGAGCATCCTGACGTTCCTGGATAAGCGCTTCGATGTCCTCTGCCAGAAGCTCCTGCTTTGTCTCAACGGTCAGACCGCAGATGTCCGCCAGCGTTTTTATCTCCTCGCCCAGCGCGTTCCAGAAGGCTTTGGAATGGCTCTCCTCGCCCAGCGTGTTTGCAAATTTCACCAGCTCGAAAATAGCTGCCAGAGCATCCGCCGTGTTGAAATCGTCATCCATTGCCTGATCGAATTTATCCGCATATGCCTGCGCCTTTTCCAGAAGCTCTTTTTCCGCATCGGAAAGCTCTGCCACTTCCGCATTCTGCGCTTTGAACGCCAGCGTGGAAACCGCCGTTCTGATACGGTCAAGACCGTTTGCCGCAGCTTCCATCAGTTCTGCCGAGAAGTTTAAGGGGCTTCTGTAATGTGCCGAAAGCATGAAGAAACGCAGCACCATCGGGTCGTATTTTGCCACGATATCGCGCACCGTGAAAAAGTTTCCTGCGGATTTGCTCATCTTATGATTATCGATATTTAAAAAGGCGTTGTGCATCCAGTAACGCGCAAAGTTTTTGCCGTTTGCAGCCTCGGACTGCGCGATTTCGTTTTCATGATGAGGGAATATCAAATCCTCACCGCCTGCATGAATGTCTATCTCATCGCCCAGATATTTTTTGCTCATCACGGAGCACTCGATGTGCCAGCCCGGACGCCCTTCGCACCACGGAGATTCCCATGCCGGTTCTCCTTCTTTTTTCGGCTTCCAGAGTACGAAATCGAGCGGATCTTCCTTCTGATCCTGTCCCGAAACGAGCAGGGAACGCTTACCACCTTCTAAATCATCCAGATTTTTGTGGGAAAGCTTTCCATATTCCTTAAAGCTTCTCGTACGGAAATAGACCGTGCCGTCCGCCGCCGGATAAGCGTGTCCCTTCTCTATCAGCGTTTCTATCATCTCCTCCATGCCCGCAATCTCTTTTGTCGCCTGCGGATGAACGGTCGCAGGGCGCACGTTCATGGATGCCATGTCTTTTTTGCACTCCTCGATGTAACGCTCGGAGATTACTTCTGCGGAAACGCCCTCTTCCACCGACTTTTTGATTATCTTATCGTCCACGTCTGTAAAATTGCTGACATAATTGACTTCATAGCCCTTATGCTCCATGTAACGGCGCACCGTATCGAACACGATCATCGGACGCGCGTTGCCGATATGGATCAGGTTGTATACGGTAGGGCCGCATACATACATCCGCACCTTGCCCGGCTCTATCGGGACAAATTCTTCTTTTTTCTTCGTCAGCGTGTTGTAGATTTTCATATTTACCTCTCATTCTGCCGCTTTTTGCGGCATTATCTGTTTTTGTATATTTATATAGCTTATTGACCCGCTTTTTCCAGCCGCTGCTCCAGCTCTAAAACCCGCTCTATCAGCTCGCTGTTTGATTTTTGCAGATTTGCGATATCCTCGCGCACCGGGTCGGGCAGATGTATCTGGTCCAGTGTTTCCCTCGGCGGCTGCGGAGGCTTACAGTTCCGGCACACCACGCGCCCCGGCACGCCCACCACCGTGGAATTGGGCGGCACTGCCGAAAGCACCACGCTCCCTGCTCCTATCTTGGAATTTTCTCCTATCGTGAAAGAACCGAGCACCTTTGCCCCCGCGCTTATCATCACATTATCACCAATGGTCGGATGACGCTTTCCCTGCTCTTTGCCCGTTCCACCCAATGTTACGCCCTGATACAGCGTCACGTTGTTTCCAATCTCGGCAGTCTCGCCTATCACAACCCCGTGACCATGATCCACGAAAAAGCCTTTTCCAATCTTCGCACCCGGATGTATCTCGATGCCGCTCTTCCTTGCCCCCCGCTGTGACAGCCATCTTGCGAGGAAATAATGCCCCGATACATACAGCTTGTGCGCCATCCGGTAATGCACCATCGCTTTTAAGCTCGGATACAAAAGCACTTCCAGCGACGAATGGATAGCCGGGTCCCGTTCCCGGATGATGCGTATCTCTTCTTTCAGTCCTTTTATCAGTCCCATTTCCCCCATCCTTTCTTATTTCATTGACTGCCATCCGATGTATATCTGCCGTCTAAAGGCTCCAAAGGTGCTGCCGGACGGCAGATAAAAAACGGTTGGTATTCTGAGATTTTATGCGCTGAAAAAGTATGCACAAAAAAAGGAATCCTTCGCTCTGTAAAGAGACGAAAAATTCCGCGGTTCCACTCTCATTCAGGATTAAAAAACCCTGCCCTCAAAGCGCGTAACGTGCGCTGTCCGTCCCCTGCTCAATCCAACTTTTGCCGCTTCGCAAGGTCTGCTCCCGGATGCACTTTCTGCAATGGAACACTGGGACTGCTCTCAGCCGGCGGCACTCCCTCTCTGGCGCTTCCAAAATCTGCATACTCTTTCCGTTCAAAGCATTTCTGTATATGATTTAGAACGACCTATCATTATCTTATGCGGCGGCTGTGCGCCGCGTTCCTGTCACTGTATTCAGAATAGGGAATTTTTTGTTTTTTGTCAAGCCCCGGAATCATATCGCGTTCCGGTTTAGTAGCAGTTCAGCCTCCCGGCAGCATCCGGCGCTCCGCAGCCGTCTGCCGGACTGAGGCTGCGGAGCGCCGGATGCTGCCAGAGGGCTGAACTATTACCCAGTTTATGTATACAGGCTGGAATGTTGCCTGATTCATGACTCATTGACAAGTTTGCCTGTTATATGTTCAGGCGTAAGCTCAAGGCATTGAACCTTTGAAAGAAAACCCTCTAATTCCCGTTTTAAATATTCTTCATCATCTGTGAATTTACGGCACAGCGCCGTGCATATCACATTTGCCTTTTCTTCGTCGGTAACAGGGCTGATTTTGCCAAATACAACAACGCTTTTAACATTCAGCGCCCATTCGTCTTTGTTACGGTAACCTTTATCAAAAACAGTATAACAAACCTTACTGCATTTTTGAATCGCATCGATTTTATGTCCTTCTTTTGCGCCGTGAAAATATAATTTTCCATCAGCTTCATAATACCAATGATTCATTGGTACGCCGTAAGGATAGCCGTCATCGCCGAGCATTGACAGTACGCCTCTTGTTTCCGATCTTAACACGGCAATACACTCTTCGTCTGAAAGCTGCTGCTTAAATCTTCTCATTTTTCTAAACATAATTCCCCCCCAAACTGTAATTTAATTGGCTTCTTGTAACTGGCTGTACAGTTGACTATCAATCTTATAAATTCCCTGATAGGGCTGTTCAACATAGTATTTCCCACTGTCCTCATATGCAAAAAGTGTACTTGTTCCTGTCTCAAACTGAAAGTCAATCTTAATATAACTTTCCGCTTGTGGGACATCTTGAACACTTTCCTTTTTAGTCGGTTCAGAACTGGAAATATTGGCGATTATTTCACTTATCCAAGTTTTGTCTGAATGACTTACTGTGTTTCCCCCGACAGTTATATCAATAGATGTAATCTCGTCGGTTTGGGGTAGCGTAATAGGATCTGCTTTTTTTCCACACGCAACTAAAGTCAATACACAAGCAAGACACAAAAATATAGAAATATATTTTTTCATAAGCATATTACCTCACATAGTTCGTTTGCACTATTATAATATAGCAGAGTAAAAATAACTATCAAGAGAAA
>Skinner_p2__coassemble_1044_pt1 | contig 13423 bp, 9 predicted proteins | sample Skinner_p2__metabat2_high_PE_041 | metagenome-assembled genome bin Skinner_p2
TTCACAAATATCGAAACGACCTCTCCGCTGAGCATATCAATATATACGTCCGCACCGTATTCCTGTCCGTCCATAAATTCCTGTATCATCAGGTCTTCTTCACGGGAGCATAAAAATTCCACCGTTTCTTTATCCGCCGCCTTATTGATGCTGATGCTGGCGCTGCCGCAGACCGGTTTTACAAATACCGGATACTTCATCATTCCAGCATCCACAGCCTCAAAAAACGCCTCCCGGTCCATAAAGCATTTTCCTGTCGGAAAGCCAAGCTCCGTCAGCTTTTCATACATCGCATATTTATTGAAGCACAGCTCCACCGCCTCTGCATCCGGCACAACGGGTGTTGTACCGATTTCCAGAAAACGTTCTTTATTCGCCGCCAGAAGGCTTAATTCCGGGTCGATCAGGGAAAGCACGCCCGTTATCTTTCTCTTTTTGCAGATTTCCAGAATACGCTCCAGATAGCCCGGTTCTGTAATCCTCGGAACCAGCTCATACCCGTCCGCCTCATAAATAGCCGGCGCATACTCACTGCAGTCAGTGGCGATCACCTGCCCTTTTCCAGCCAGCGCCTTTTTAAAATACTGTACTACCTTGTCGCGGGTCCCCGCGCTCAAAATCAGGATATTTGTCATATTTCCTCTCATTTCCGCCGGCTGCGCCATGCTGCCGATCCGGCACTTTCTGCAGTCAGCCATGCTGTCCGCTCACGCTTCCAGTTTTCCCGTGCGCTCCAGCCGCTCTTTCCGGATTTGTGCAAAATTGCCCTCCGACTGATTCGTATCCTCTGCAACATCAGAACGGCAGAGCACGACCTTTACGCTTAAAAAAAGCACCTTCAGGTCCATCAGAAAACTTAACCCCTCCACATACTCCACATCTTTTGCCAGACGCCTGTCCCAGTCGATAAAATTCCGTCCGGACACCTGCGCCAGTCCTGTCAGTCCGGGACGGACTGTATGACGCAGAGACTCTCTTTCCGTATAGTAGGGCAGATAGCTTACGAGCAGCGGTCTTGGCCCGATAAAGCTCATATCTCCTTTTAAGATATTGAAAAACTCCGGAAGCTCATCCAGACTGGACGAACGTAAAAATTTTCCAAAAGAGGTAAGCCTGTCTTTGTCCGGCAGCAGCTTTCCGTCCTTGTCCCGGGCGTCCGTCATCGTGCGGAATTTATACAGCGTAAATATCTCCCCGTTCAATCCCGGTCTCTTCTGTCTGAAAAATACCGGACTGCCCAGTTTTATCCTCACCAGCACGATCAATATCACATATACCGGGCTCAGCAGGACTAAAATACACAACGACAACAGGATATCCAGCAGCCGCTTAAAAAATCTCCGATACATATCCTTACCTTCCAAACTGCTTTCTCACGATAGAAATTATCAGCTCCATGTCCTCCGGCGTATTTTTAATATCGCTGGGCAGACACATGCCTCTGTTGAAGATATCTGCAGCCACGTCTGTCCCCTCTTGTGCGGAAATAAAATCGCAGTCTGCAAATACCGGCTGCAGATGCATCGGTTTCCAGATAGGGCGTGTTTCGATGTTATACTCTGCCAGCGCATCCATTACCTGATCCGGAGTCACGCTGCAGCCCTCGGCGATCGTCATGCAGGACAGCCAGTTATTGGAATCGCCCTTCGGATTCATCGGGTTCATCTGAATTTCCGGGATATCTGCAAACGCCTCTGCGTACTGTCTGTATATCGCATTTTTCAGAGCCTTGTGCTCTTCCAGATGCAAAAGCTGCCCTCTTCCGATCCCCGCCAGCACATTCGACATCCGGTAATTATAGCCAATCGTGGAATGCTGATAGTGACGTGCAGGGTCTCTTGCCTGTGTGGAAAGAAATCTTGCCCGTGCAATCGCCGCCTCGTCATCAGACAGAAGCATCCCTCCGCCGGAGGTGGTGATTATCTTATTTCCGTTAAAGGACAAAATACCGAACCTGCCGAAGGTCCCGAGCTTTCTTCCTTCAAAGGTACTTCCCAGCGCCTCCGCCGCATCCTCGATAAGCGGCACGTTATGAGCGTCGCAGATGGCGCGTATTTCATCTACTTTTGCCGGAGTGCCGTATAAGTGTACTAAAACGACAGCCGCCGGATGAGGATATTTTTCAAACGCCCGTTCCAGCGCCCCCGGATCCATATTCCACGTTTCATATTCGGAGTCAATAAAGACCGGAACCGCCTTTTCATAACAGAATGGATTTACACTCGCCGCAAAGGTCAGGGAAGAAGCGAATACCACATCCCCCTGCTTTACCCCTGAAAGTATCGCCGATAAATGCAGCGCCGCCGTCCCCGCGGAAAGAGCCGCCGCATGACCGATCCCCTCATATGCCGCCATCTCTTCTTCAAATGCATTCACATGCGGGCCAAGCGGTGCGACCCAGTTGGTATCAAACGCGTTCTGTACAAAAGCCTGCTCGTCTCCGTGCATCGTAGGAGATGCCAGATAGATTTTCTTCCGTTCCATGATATCCTCCTTTAACTGTTTTCCAAAAGCTCCAGCATTCCTGCCGCCGGATGCATGAGAAACGTCACCCTCCGGCCGCCGATGGCAGGCGCTGCCGTCGGCTCGTCAATGCGGATATATCCGCTCTCTTCCAGACGCGCCAGCTCCTCTGAAAAGTTTTCCGCCTCATAACAAATATGATACGGCGCATTTTTATACGTCTTTAAAAGTCCCGATACAACAGAATCCGCCGTATAGGGGCTGACCAGCTCGATACGATAGCCGTCCTTTTGCAAAAACAGGATGTCCACCCTGCGAACCTCATCATGCGTCCAGCCGCCTTCCCGCTCATATCCGAGTGCTTCAAACGCCTGAGCCGCCTTTTCTCCCTTTTTAACCAGATATCCGATATGATGTACGTTCATGAACGCCCTCCTATTATTCCTTATAGTGATACGTCGGCACTATCTCACGGATAAGCGGACGGATGTCCCTTACTTCTTCTTTGGATGCTTCTTCAAGATTTTTCAGCTGCTTAAAAAACAGGCGCTCATCCAGCTCTATCGGCCGTCCGATATGGATAAGTCTGTTATCCGTATCCTGAAGCCCCTCTTCTTTCATAAGCAGCTCCTCATACAGCTTCTCGCCGGGACGCAGACCGGTAAATACGATTTTTATATCCTCATCCACCCGATACCCGGAAAGACGGATAAGGTTCTTTGCCAGATCCAGGATTTTCACAGGCTCTCCCATATCCAGCACAAATATCTCGCCGCCCTTTGCATACGCTCCCGCCTGAAGTACGAGCGAAACCGCCTCCGGTATGGTCATGAAATACCGTATGATGTCAGGATGCGTTACGGTCACCGGGCCGCCTGCCGCTATCTGCTTTTTAAACAGAGGGATCACACTTCCGTTGGAACCGAGCACATTGCCGAAGCGCACCGCAACAAATTCCGTTTCATAATGACGGTTGAACGTCTGTACGATCATCTCGCAGATACGCTTGCTCGCCCCCATAATATTTGTCGGATTCACCGCCTTGTCCGTAGATATCATGACAAACTTTTGAGCATGGTTTTCCGCTGCCGCCATCGCGGTCTTCCATGTGCCGAACACGTTGTTTTTCACCGCTTCATTCGGGCTGTCCTCCATCAGCGGGACATGCTTATGCGCCGCTGCATGGTAAACGATATCCGGATGATATGTTTCGAAAACCGAATTGATCCGGTTCGTATTGCGGACACTTCCGATCAGTACCGTCAGCTTTAGCTCCGGGAAGTTTTCTTTTAACTCCTGCTGTAAATCGTAGGCATTGTTTTCATAAATATCAAAAACGATGAGCTGTGACGGTTTATGCGCTGCTATCTGACGGCACAGCTCGCTTCCGATGGAACCGCCGCCGCCCGTGACAAGCACGACTTTGTTCTGCACATACCCCAGTATCGAATCCATATCCACCCGTATCGGCTCACGTCCGAGAAGATCTTCTACTTCAACATCACGAAGCTTGCTCACGTTCACGTCCCCGTTCGCCAGCTGATACAGCCCGGGCAGACTTCTAAGCTTACAGTTCGTTTCCTTGCAGATTTCCAGAAGCTCCCGTATCTGTGTCGGGGATGCCGACGGGATAGCCAGCAGAATTTCATCTACATCATAAAGGTCTGCGGATTCGATGATCTTATCCCGTCCTCCCACGACCTTAATGCCCTGTATAAAGCTGCCCCATTTGTTCTTATCATCATCGATGATACAGCGGATGACCATCGTAGAATAATTGCTCGTTACAATCTCCTTGATGATGGCGTTTCCCGCTTCTCCTGCGCCGATTATCATGACCGAAACGCTGTTTTTACGGTTCTGGAGCTTATGCTTCCTGCTCCTGAAAAAACGATAGGAAAAACGGCTTGCAAACAGAAACGTCAGCAGGAAGAAAAAGTACAGAAAATAATAGCTGTCCGGCACCGCCTTTGAGCCCATCCGGAAAAAATTGATTCCGACACCGTCTGCAACGCTCGCAGTCAGACACGCCATCACCAGATTCTGCAGCTCTGTTTCTCCGGCAAACGCCCACAGACTGTGGTAAAGCCTGAACAAATAGAAAATCCCCAGCGCCAGCACGATATTAATGACCATAAACTGGCGGATAGGCAGTAAAAATTCCTCCGGCACTGTATTCAACTGAAAATCATACCGTATCAGGATAGCCAGAAAGCTGGAAGCTACCACGCTCACGATATCATATGCGATCAATGCCGCCCTGCGGTAAAACAACTGATAATTAAACGGTTTCTTCATTCTGTTTTTCCCTCTTTTCAGATGCGCTGTCCTGTACAAACAGAGGCGCCAACACGATCATTGTCGAAAATCCCAGCGGATTGCACGGGTGGAACAGCCACTCTACCAGCCCTGCGACTGCAAAGCCGATAAACACCGCCAGCGGCAGCACGGCATACCGCTCTTTTTCTCCATTTTTAAGCGCATACCCAAACATCATCCACGCGCTCAATACGCCGAATATCATGTAAACAGCTCCCGTCAGCAGACCATGATCATGGATTACCTGCAGATAACTGTTGTGAGCATGTACGCTCGTGGAGCCATCCGGAAGGGCTACGCCCATATCCGCATGCCCGGTCAGATTCCAGTTCTCGATATAAGACTTAAAAATCTCAATGCGGCCGTTGGAAAACTCGTCCACATCCGAAATCCCGCCTTCCTCTGCAGAAGCCACCAGTGCTTCGCTTTCCACGCGCAGACCGTCTCCCATGCACAAAAGCGTCTCCGCCTCCTCCAAAAGCCCAGACGCATCGGACAAAAGCTTGTTTTCCATCACATACTTAAAATAGGAGACCGACATATAGGCACTGGAATCCTTCGGGTCATCCCGATGGATAGCCGCCGCAGAATCCTCTACCTCATAAATATAAGGGTTATTATAAAGCGCCGGGAGAAGACGTATCCCCGAATAAGTCACCGGCAGACACAAGATGAATGCCGCCGCCATACATACAAGCTCTTTTGCAAGCCCTTTCCAGCCTTTTTTGTATACAAAAAACGGCACAAAAACGAGCAGAACCATGCTCATCGCAAACACTGCCAGATAGCCTGTCCTCGACAGGGTCAGGAACAGGAAGGATACTGCCATCCCATACAGAAGGAGCGTTCCCCACAGGTCAGCCAGACGCTTTTTTGCCTTTAATCCAAAAAACAGGCGCACTGTCAGCACGCACACTACGAGCGTCAGATAGCCGGCTGTGATGGTGACCGTATGGAACACAAAATTGTAGCGGGAATATACCCATGCCCGGAAGGGCCGCCTCGCAAAGCAAAAGAGCGCTGCAAGTGCAAAATTTAACACCACTCCATTACAAAAATTGGCAAGCAGGTGTTTCCTGTGCTCCCATCCCAGATAAAACAGATAATAAACGCCGAATACAACAGCCACATAAAACGGCCATCCTCGTCCGTTTGCAAAAATGCAAAGAAACACAAAAAGCGCCGCCAGCGTTATAGCATAAAACCGGTTTACACGACATGTGATAAGCGTTTTTGTACGGAGTTTTTTTATGAAAGCTCCCAAAATAAGCACTGCCAGAATAATGGATGCGCTTTCCCAGCACGCCAGAGCCGTTCTTTCTGCCGCTCCGTCCGTCACTGTCCAGAACACATACCGCACAGCCCCTGCCACAGCTGCGGGGATGAACCACAGCCTGCTTTTTATATCCTTCATCATGGACGGCAGCGCCATCGCAAGTATCATGAGCTCCGTCCAGAAAAACACCTCTCTGAACGCCGTATCCTGCTGCACCTGATAAAGCGCGTTCATATAGTGGATACCGCCCAGAAGCATCCCGGCAAAGGCGGCTGTCTGCAGCCAGTCAGCCCAATATTTCCCACACAGCATTTTGAACGGCTCAAAATGCTTCTTTGTCCTGGGGGAAAGGAGCACCCACGCAAAAAAAGCGAATGCGATGCCTATCCCAAGGCCGTACACCAGCTTATCGTCCGTCTTGCCGCCGAACAGATTGCGGACAAAGACCGCATACAAAAGATACCCCGTTCCAAACATCAGGACAGGTCCTGCCGTTGCCCATACCGCAAGGCGGACGGGCACCTTTTTCACAAGTGCCCGCGCGAAAACGCCCGTCGCCGATGCGCGCCCGGACGTACCCTCTTTTATCAGTCTCTGCCCCTTTTGCGCCAGATATACGGTTGCAGCACACAAAACGAACGCCGCTGCACAAAGCGCCCCCATCAGGCAGCCCATTTTCCATGCGGCAGGGCTGTCTGTGTACACAAGACGCATCACGATATTTTTTGCCGCCTGCTCTGCAGACTGTCCGTCCGCCAGCACATAATAATTGCCAAAGTAGGTCAGCCCTGTCTCGCCCATATTCTCCCACGCCAGCTCCATCGGCGTGTCCGTTCCCTGAAGCTGCCATACATAAGCTGTCCCCGGCTGTGTATCGATTCCTAAAGGAATCCGCACAAAGCCCGGGACTTCGGCCTGTGCCAGCTCAAACTCCCGGTTCACTAAAATCTCATTATTCTCATCATAAACGAACAGACGATAATATTTTCCGACTGAAGCTTCGCTCGTAACATATAGATCCAGATAACGAAGATACGAACCTTCCGCAATAAGAACCTGCTGTATCTGCTGGTCCAGCCGCACCTGTACCGTCCCGGCAGGCGCTTCATTCCCCGCTACTGCCCTGTCGCTGTCCAGAATTCTTCCCGGCCCCAATGCCAGAAGCATCGCCGTCAGCCAGAATACCACAATATATATTAATGCCTGATATGCTTTGATCTTTCGGTTCATCAAAAGCCTTTCCGCAGAAAACCGCCTCCCGGCAAAGCCTCCCGCTGTTTCACTTTCTTCCGGGAAACGCCGCTTATACCCGGGTTTAAGACTGATTTGAACAGTAACCCGGCGTTTCCTTTGAAGTATACCACAATCCCGACAAGATTGACAAGAGTACCGGCAGGCCGAACCAGAAAATCAGTACATAGCGCACAAGATAGGTCGGTCCGATCAGCACAGTCAGAAAATTAAAGTAAACCGGAAGCAGCGCCGCCGCCTCACGCTTTTTACCCACAGCGATCAGACAAAGTCCGCCCAGTATCCACACCCAGCACAGCGCGCCGGGGGAAAACAGCCAGGATATCACCGGAGTCTCGTGGATTTCTTTTTCCCACGAAATCTTTTCATACTGTCGCTCCAGCCACGGAAAATAGCTGTAACGCTCTCCCGGTGCTTCCGTCTCACAGCTGAAGTAGGAGCTTTCGGAATAATTCAGGTTACCGTTATACACATCGATCACCGTATTGGGATACCAGAAGCCGTATGACGTCATAAGCCATGCATTCAGGTAGGTCGCCGGGGCACGCATACCGATGCGCGCCCACAGCGATGCATATTTCTCCGGATCTTGAGCAAAAACCTTTGTTGAAAATCTGCTTTTTACCAAATCTGAAAGCTTCGGATTATACATTTCCATCGCATCTTCCCGGAAGATTTCAAACAGCTCAGTCTTGTCCTGTTCGGAAAAAATCTCCGGATTATAGTTCCATGCCCGCGCCAGCTGCTGGATAGGTACTGTAAAGCCCTCCATCGCATCTGTATTTTCCGGATGCAGCGCTGCATTGAGTCCGGCCTGAAGCCCGAAATACGCTGCAAGGACAACGGCTGCCACAGCCGCCATCCTCCTGCGGAACCCTTTTCCCGCCAGCCATAAAAGCACCGGAACCATGAGCAGAAATACGCCGACTCCGTTGCTTCTGAATACCGCCATCACAAGCAAAGCTGCCCCAAGCCCCAAAACCTTTCCCGGGCTGCTCCAAAATGCCTTTTTCCCGCGGCATAAGTCCGTCAGTATTATGAGCACCGCCAGCATTCCTGCCGTATAAGGCGTATCCTTGCTCGTACACAGTGCATACATGGGGATTACCGGAAAAAATCCCAAAAACAGAAAGGATATGATACCAATGACCGTTCCGCTCCCGAATTTTTTCAGTTTTTCCAATACCCAGCTAAAAAGCAGGGCCATGACGGTCATCTGCGTTACTACATAGACCACGATGCCCGTATTATAGCTTCCGGTCAGCTCATGAAACTTTGCCACTGTTTTTCCAAGCAAAAGCACATGTAAAAGAGGATGTCTCGTCACGTAGCCGCCTGTCACGACTTCATCCAGCTCCGCCGCGGCATCGTATGCAAAAAACCCCGGATAAACCGCCAGAAAAACCGGAAACCAGCACGCAAACAGCGCTACAGCACGCAAAAGCAGCTGCGTTGAAAAGCTCTGTTTTCTCCACCATCCCACGATGCGGATACTTTCCCATTTCTCCTGAATCTGATTTCGTCCCCGGGACCTGTTCCCCGCCCCGGTTCCTGCCCATGCAAAAATAACAGCCAGGACCGGCGTCAGGATACAGGCTGCCGCCAGAGGGACGAGCCATGTAGATACAGCCCTCACATCCACATTTCCAATATTATCCAGCTGGCTGCCCCACTGAGAGCAAAAGCCGACAAATAAAGCGCCTGCTCCCGCGCAACACCATACTCCCGGTTCCTTAAGCTTCCCCGTCATCCGCTTTGCCCTACGCCTCTTTTTCATCCTCATCCCCGCCTACAACCTCTCTTATCACAAACTGCGGCGCATTATTGATACAGATATACATCCGTCCCACATACTCTCCTATCAACCCCAGCATCAGCATGAGCATACCGCCGATGAACATGATCGAAGACATCAGCGCTGAAAAACCTATCGGCACTCCCGGCAGGACAAGCTTTTTGATCACCGTGTAAATTCCGTACAGGAATCCTGCCATCGCACAAAATACGCCGACCAGCGTTGCGATACGAAGCGGTTTTTCTGAAAACGCCGTAAAACCGTTGAACCATAGCGCCAGAAGCTTCCCAAAAGTATAACCCGACGTACCGGACTGCCGGTCTCTGTGATGCACCGTCACGTTTACGATATTGCGCGTTGCCCGCAGGACAAGTCCTATCACATAGGGAAACGCATTTTCATAGCGCAGCATCTCGTCCAGCACGAAACGCCTGGCTGCAAAATAACTGGAAATGAATAAATCCTTTGGCTTGCCCAGCATAAAGCACAGCATCCAGTCGTTGACCCTGCTGCCGAAATTCCGGAACGCACTGTGATGCTTGTGGTCATACTTCGCATACGCCACATCCGCCCCGTCCTCCAGCGCTGAAAGAAGCTTTCCGACCTCGTTTGCGGGCGTCTGACCGTCATCGTCCAGACACACTAATATATCGCCCTTTACCTGATGGAATCCAGCCATCAGCGCCGCATGCTGTCCAAAATTGCGAGCAAGATTTACTCCTGTTATCCGCTTATCCTTCTGACACAGCTCGCGTATCTTTCCAAACGTATCGTCCGGTGAACAGTCATTCACAAGGATGACTTCATATTCATAGCGCTCCAGCGATGCCATCGCTGCATCTATTTCTTCCACCACGCCGCCTATCGTCTCCGCCGACCGATAGCAGGGAATAACAAAACTGACCAGTTGCTTTTTCATCGTAATCTCCATTCCATTTACCCTATGCCTTACTCTGCCCGATACCATTCCACGACCAGGCTTTGCTCATAATCGGAAAGTCCCATGCCGGTTAAACAAAACGCCTCTATCGCAGGCGCTTCCTGCCGGTTGAGCACCGCCTCCAGCTCCTCCAGCGTTTCCGGCGTTTTTTCCAGCCAGAAGCCCGATACAAGATTTGGAACGACCAGACGTCCCGACAGCGTGCTCCCGCCCTCGCAGTAAGCGTCCATATTTACAACTCCCACATGATACAGGAATTTTTTCAGCTTTCCTTCCAGCGTGAGCTCCGATTTTATTTTAACATAATCTGCCTCCGGCGGGCACTCTATCCTTTCGCCTATCGGATATTCCTTTGTTTCCAGCAGGATGAGCTCCTGCTTTTCCTTTGCAGGCACCCTCTTCAGCAGGCAAAATTCTCCTGCAATCTGTTCCACCTCATAGTGGTCGCGTATCGCCTCCCACGTCAGCGGATTATCCAGATACCGGATATGGCTATCGATATTATCATTTGTCAAAAGGATGCATTCCGCAGCCTTGTCCGATAAAAACCAGTCCGCCACCCTGGAATCCATCCAGGGAATATACTCATTTCCGTTCTGTACCGATGGATACCACACCATGTTCCATTCCGGATAAACTGCGCCATATCCGTTCCTCCACGGATAAACCGTTATGGTACGGTCACCGACCAGGCTTACGATTTCCTCCGGCAGCTGATTCTGGGCGATAAATTCCGGCGATACGCTGTCCGTATTCAAATGGGTATAACGCTCTGCTTTTGTCAGCAGCGCTTCTTTTACCTTGCCCGTATTATATTGAAGCGCATGAGCGGAAAGCGCCCCTGCACAGAGCACCGCTCCCAGCATCACTGTTCCGGCCGCCGCAAACACAGCCTTTCCGTTCCTGCACTTTTCCAGCAGGCCTTTCCAGTCCACCGACAGCACGACTGCTGAAAACAGCATCACGACCAGCCACAGTCCGACCTTCAGCCCATGTCTCGTAGTCGCATATTTATAGACAAAAAACATGGATGCGGAACAGGCGAGAATGACCACAGAGGATTTGTAGTTCGTAACCAACGCCCCCGCAAGCAGCAGTACATAACACACCATGATCGTTATCATCCAGCGCAGCTCCGCCCCTTCCACGACCTGGTCCCACTGCATCGTCAGCATCCAGCCGTCCGACAGCTTCAAAATACCCGAAACATATCCCGCCAGGCTTTCAAATGATGGGCAATAGAGTAGATACAGTACCGGCATGCCGATGAGCGCCGGAACGAACAGCAACAGGCTTTTCCATTTTTTGCGAAACAGCACCGAAAACAGTCCGAACAGCACAAAAAAGGCGATTCCGCTCGTAAATGTTGAAAACTTTCCGAAAAACATCAGTACAAGCAGAATATTCGGTATCGCCGCCACATATCCCGCACCCGCAGACCACAACACCGCGGACAGCACCACCAGATACAACAGATAATTATCGCTTGTCGGAGCGCTGTAGCCCGCCAGATATACAAAGAAAGACAGCGCTATCCCCAGCCCGCCTGTCTTTTTATCCGCATATGCCCGATACAGACGGTAAAGCAGCCAGATATGCATGGCAAAGACACATGCCCATATCGCGATGCCTGTCCAGTAATATATCGCATTTTCCGGCAGCTTCATCAGATAGCACAAATATCCCAGCGGTCCGTAGGTAAAATAAATATCCCGTCCGAACTTCAGCCCCTCTACGTTCGCAATGTTCAGAAAATATCTCCATGAAGGGTCAAATTCCGTATTTTCCAGATAATAAATGACGTTGGGGACGCTCAGGATAAACTGCGCCGCCAAAAGACCTATCACGCCAGCCTTCCCCGCCGTCTCTTTTTTACGCGCACTTATGCGAAAGGCAGGCATTTCCTGAAAGACTCTGTAAACTCCCAGCAGCCCGAAGCAACATACCGCCATCAGCAATGTTATCGTCATTTTTTCCCATTCCGAAGCGGACGTGGAAAATCCGTATGCCGCCAAAAGGCTCCCCGTTGCCGGTACACCTCCTGTATAGCAGCTGCCGTTCTGCAGAGGAGCATTCGCGCCGTCCGACGTCAGTACATAGGGCGGCAGGGAACACCCGGAAGCCTCAAGCTCCAGCGTATACAGCCCGCCCTTTTTTACCCGCGCAGGCAGGGAAAAATACTGCCATTCCCCTGCCGGGATTTCTGAAACAGACCTCGTTTCCTCCGCCTGAATGCGATTTTTTCCGTCTAAAAGCCGGACTGTTATCTCCCCCAGCCCATCCTCCGACAAATTGATAAAAAGAAACTCCGCCCCCTTAAAATATCGCTGTTCCGGTACGAATTCCTGCCGCACCTGCTCTTCCAGCGATACCGTCTGAAAAACCGACGCATCCGGCTCCTGTATCTCAAAGCCCGCATGGAGTCCGTCATAAATCCATATATAAAAAATCCCGGTCAGAAATAATATCAGAACTGCCGCCAGCGTCGCTGCCCGGACAGATATCTTCTCCCCTTTTCCCGCTTTCTCCCGTTTCATCTCACTCATTCTCCTCAAAAAATACCGCCATCAGAAGCATATCCCGGTAATGTCCGTCCTGCAAAAACTCATCCTTCAAATGCGCCTCCCGGATAAACCCCGCATTCTCATAGCTTTTCACCGCGCCTGCATTGTCTGCAAACACCCGAAGCATCAGCTTGTGCAGCTTTAATACGTCCCGGGCATAGGAAACCGCCAGACGCGCGGTCTCTGTCCCGATGCCTCTTCCTGCGGCGTCTGCCTCACCGATAAAGATGCCGTATTCCGCCTTTTTATTTTCGCGGTCGATATCTCTGAAATAAACGCTCCCCACCGGACGCCCGGTATCCTTTTCACATATAATGAACTGCGCGACACGTCCGGTCTGCACCTGCGTCCTCATCCATTCCTCATGGCCTTCCTTTGTAAAAGGCTTCTGATAAATAAAATTTTTCCGTACCCTCTCCTGATTGCGCCATGCTACAATGCGCTCCGTGTCCCCATCGTCTATCGGACGCAGAAAAATCTTTTTTCCTTCTATATAAACCTGTCCGTCTGTTTTTCTTTCACTCTGCTCCATCATTCTGTTCTCCCTCCAGAAAGAGCCCACGACCTATCGCAGTCCCGTTTAAGCGCTCTGCCGGTATCACCTGATAAATATCCGTCCCGCCCTCAATGCCGCCAACCTTTAATAGCTCTGCTTCCACACCCGTATCCGTAAAAAACTCCTTCAGCCAGCTCATATCAGACCCTTCCTCCGCCAGGATGTTCACGCCCTCTCCGGCGCGCACCGCCTCGCCCATAGAAGAAAAGCCAAACGCCGAAAGCTTCCGGGATGTCAGAGGGCTTTTCACAAGCCAGCC
>Skinner_p2__coassemble_1419_pt1 | contig 10344 bp, 7 predicted proteins | sample Skinner_p2__metabat2_high_PE_041 | metagenome-assembled genome bin Skinner_p2
GAAAGCCGCCGGAATATTCCGGCGGCTTTCGTTCTGAGAGGGATGAAGAACAGGATAAGTCAGTTGGGTGATATGTAAAAGCGGCAATTTTTTTTCTGCATAAAAATATAGAAAAAATGAAAAAAGTGCTTGCATTTTATAAAAACATATGATATTATAAATTTCGTCGCTGAGACACAGCGAAAAGTAAATGCGACAGTAGTACAGTTGGTAGTACGCCACCTTGCCAAGGTGGAGGTCGCGGGTTCGAGCCCCGTCTGTCGCTCTTCTTGATTAAGACAGTTTCCAGAGATGGGAGCTGTTTTTTTGTTCGACAGGAAATTTCCTTTCCTATCGAATAAAAAAACGATTATGCGTACTCGCGCGCGGCGAAGTTGTCGCTGGCGCGACCGCGCTCGACGCGAAGTGTGCGCCAGGGCACATACTTTTTCACACATATTTGTGTGAAAGGAAGATATTGCCTGACGGCAACGTTTATGAGTAACGTGAATATGTGCCCGGCATTTTAGACGGCAGAAAGTTAAATGGTGCGAAAAATAATTCTGACAGACTATTTTTTCGCTTACGTTCCGGAATGGAGATTATAATGGAAAAAACTCATAACGGCATCGCGCAGGAGTTCAATCTCATTTCTTTGCTGCGGTTTGTGGCTCCGACGGTAGTCATGCTCGTATTTATGTCGCTGTATCAGATGGTAGATGCGGTTTTTGTGTCAAAGTTTGTGGGAGAGAATGCGCTGTCAGCGCTGAACATCGTGTATCCGTTCCCAAGCATTGTCATTGCGGTCTCTATCATGCTGGCGACCGGAGGCAGCGCGATAATCGCACGGAATATGGGAGAAGGAAAAGAAAAAGAGGCAAAAGAAAATTTTTCATTTATCGTGCTTGTGGGAGCCGTTATCGGCGTGGCCATTGCTACAGCCGGCATCCTCTTTATCGAGCCTCTTATCTATATGTTGGGGGCAACGCCGTCTTTGTATGACTATTGCTATGAATATCTGTTTATCCTTGTCCTTTCGGTTCCGCTGTCGGTGTTCCAGATGCTGTTCCAGAGCTTTTTCGTAACGGCAGGCAAGCCGCATCTGGGGCTTACCCTTACGGTTCTGGGAGGGGTTTCCAACATTGTTCTGGATTATGTATTCATTGTGCTGTGCGGTTTCGGGGTAAGCGGCGCGGCGTTGGCGACATCTATCGGTTATTCGATACCGGGGCTTTTTGGACTGATCTATTTTGCGGTGAGCAGAAAAGGGACTTTGTATTTTGTAAAGCCGGTATTCCGGTGGGGAGTGCTGTTCAAATGCTGTATCAACGGTTCGTCGGAAATGGTAAATAATTTGGCAGTCGCGGTCACAACATTTTTATTTAACGTACTTATGCTGAAATATGCAGGAGAAGCGGGTGTGGCGGCAATCACTATTGTGCTGTACGCACAGTTTCTTATGACTTCTGCATTTATGGGATTTTCCAGCGGGATAGCGCCGGTCGTGAGCTTTAATTATGGAAGCGGCAATGTCCGTCAGCTTAAAAAAATATTCAAGATAAGCGTATGGGTCATAACGGTTGTTTCCGCAGCGGTTTTTGTGATAGCCGAAACATGCTCGGACGTGGTGATAATGGTATTTACTCCGGCAGGGAGCGAGGTATTTGGACTGACAAAATATGGTTTTGCGATATTTTCCTTCAGTTTCCTGTGCACGGGTATGAATATTTTTGCATCGGCGCTTTTTACGGCGTTTTCAAATGGAAAGATATCTGCGATACTGTCGTTTTTGAGAACATTTGTATTTTTGACGTCTTGCCTGCTTTTTCTTCCGCTGTTTTGGGGAGTGGATGGAATATGGCTCGCGGTACCGGTTGCGGAAGTGATGGCGCTTTTCGTATCGGTCTATTATCTGGTCAGATTTAAAAAAGTATATCAATATTAGTAAGAGGCGGCCTCTTTGACGAAGGAAAAATCGTAAAGAGGCGGCTTCTTTTTTGGAAATGTAAAAAAATTTACGTAAATTTTACAAAAACAGTAGCCAGACTTTACTCAGAGCTGTTACAATAGTGAAGAAAGTGTGAAAATTGTCGTAATTTGGAATGGAAGAAAAGAAAGAGAGGTTTCAACGTAGAATGGACAACATTTCAATGCTGTTTATGTTCATCGGCGGCCTGGGTATGTTTCTGTACGGAATGCATGTGATGGCAGAAGGCCTGCAGCATTTTGCCGGAGGCAGGATGCAGAAGCTGATGGGATTTCTGACGAAGAATAAGCTGATGGCGATTCTTGCGGGAACGCTGGTTACCGCTGTGATCCAGAGCTCGTCTGCAACGACAGTTATGGTAGTGGGTTTTGTCAATGCAGGAATGATGAATCTGGCGCAGGCGGTAGGCGTGATCATGGGCGCCAATGTGGGAACAACGATCACCGCCTGGATGGTATCCATGAGCGAGTGGGGAAGTTTCTTAAATCCCGAGTTTTATGCGCCGCTGCTTTTGGGAATTGGAGCATTTATCGTTCTGTTTGTAAAGTCTGACAGGAAAAAACAGGTCGGTGAGATTCTGATTGGTTTTTCGGTGCTGTTCATCGGTCTGTCCTTTATGTCTGATGCGATCAAGCCGTATCGCGATGCTCCGATTTTTGCTCAGGCATTCCAGGTGCTTGGTAAAAATCCGTTTCTGGGTATCCTGACCGGTGCAGTGGTAACGGCGATCATTCAGAGCTCGTCCGCCTCTGTCGGTATTTTGCAGACGCTGGCGATGAACGGTGTGGTCAACTGGAAATCCGCGGTATTTATTACACTGGGACAGAACATCGGAACATGTGTAACGGCGCTTTTATCCAGTGTAAGCTCCGGCAGAAACGGAAAACGGGCAGCAATGATCCATTTGCTGTTTAATGTGTGCGGCGCGATTATTTTTGGCATTCTGATGTATATCCTGTTCGCGTTTGTTCCGGAATGGGGAATGTCTACGATGAGCAGCGTGGAAATCTCCATCTTCCATACCATATTTAATGTGACTTGTACGCTGCTGCTGATTCCCTTTGCGAATATGCTTGTTTCTCTGTCCGGCAGACTGGTGCCCGGCAAGGATGACGATATGACTGAGGTAGGCGCAGCAGTAAGACTGGAAAGACGTCTGGACAAGCGTATCCTGAACAATCCTTCCTTTGCGCTGGCAACTGCACAGAAGGAAGTGGCGGAGATGGGACGCGAGGCGTGCCTGAATCTGGAGATGGCGCTGGAGTCTGTGACAGAAGAAGGCGGCAGTAAGATACAGCAGGTTTATGCGAGGGAAAAAGAAATCAATGGCATGGAGAAGATTTTGACCTCGTTCCTGGTAGAGGTAGATAACCTTTCTTTGACAGAAGAGCAGCATGAACAGGTGAAAAATCTGTTCTATACAGTAAGTGATATTGAGCGTGCAGGAGATCACGCAGAAAATATTGCGGAGCTGGCAGAGAATATGCAGAGGGATCAGGTAACTTTTTCGAAGAAAGGAAAAGCGGATCTGGATTTGATTTCTGCACAGACATTGCAGTCTCTTCAGATCGCAGTGGAAGCACGGGAAACCGGAGCGATAGAAACGGCAGAGTCTGTTCGGGTATTGGAGCAAAGTGTGGATATGCTGGAAGGAGATCTGCGCGAGAAGCATATCAAACGTCTTTCTAAGGGCAAATGCGAGCCGGAAAGCGGCGTGATTTTCCTCGATATCATCAGCAATCTGGAACGGATTTCAGATCATGCAGTCAATATCGCGGATTATGTGAGAGCAGAAGCTCGTATTGGTCAGGCATCGCAGATGCAACAGGGATAAAAATGTTCAGGGCGCGTGGATCACGTGCCCTGTTCTTTGTTTCATGTAAAAAGTACGTAAAATATTTGCAAATGGAGGGTATGATGATGATCTACATTATTGAGGATGATGAAAATATCAGAAATCTGGTGCAGGTGGCGCTGAAGGGTTCAGGATATGAAACCGCGGCGTTTGAAACGGCGGAGGAAGCGTTGGGAGCATTTAAAGTCAGAGAGCCGCAGCTGGCAATTTTTGATCTGATGCTGCCGGGAATGGATGGTCTGGAGGCAATCAGGAGAATCCGGGAAAATGAGCAGTGGAAAAAGCTGCCGGTTCTTGTTTTGACAGCACGGGACAAGGAATATGACAAGGTTGCAGGGCTGGATGGAGGAGCGGACGATTACATGACAAAGCCCTTCAGCGTGCTGGAGCTGCAGGCGCGCGTCCGTTCACTGCTCAGACGGACTCAGGAAGAGGAGACGGCGCTCCCCAGGATATTTGAATGTGGATCGATTTATCTGGATACGGATGCCAGAGAGGTAAAGGTGGACGGCAAAGAGGTGATACTGACGTACAAGGAGTATGAACTGCTGGCATATCTTGTGGAAAACAGAAACCGCGTTGTTTCCAGAGATGAGCTCTTGGATAAGCTCTGGGACTGGAGAGCGGATGTGGAGACAAGGACACTGGATATCCATATTAAAACGCTGCGGCAGAAGCTTGGTGAAGAAGGCGGAAAATATATTAAGACAATCAGAAGCGTAGGCTATCGGTTTACGCGTCCTCAGGAGTAAAAACCATGGCGAAGCATAAAAAGAAGATGTTCCGTAAAAACCCGATTCTGTTTCGGTTTGCAGTGGTGCTGGTACTTGCTCTGGCAATCAGCAGCCTGATCTCATCCGTTCTTTTAAGCGATCAGATGAGAAAGCAGAATGTTGAGGTATTAGAAAAAACGATTGCGGTTGTAGATTATTCTCTTGATTACAAAAAGCCTTTACAGGAACAGATCCAGGCTATCCACAGCTCGGCGCTGAGCGGGGATATCCGTGTTACGGTTATCGATCCGGACGGAACTGTCCTGGCAGATACGGATCTGGAAAATGTGGGAGAAGCAGAAAATCATCTGGGCAGAGAAGAGGTTCAGGAGGCGATACGGGAAGGACGGGGATGTTCCATCAGATATTCCGAAAGTCTGGAAAAATACTTTCTGTATGCGGCAAAGGTGACAGAGGATGGAGAAGCGGTGATCAGGATGTCGGTGCCGTATACGAATCTTTTCAGCTATATGATTGTGATTGTGCCTGTTCTTCTCGTGGGAATGGCGGTAGCCTTTGCGGTCAGTGTTGCTGTGGCGGCGAAGTTTTCCGGATATATCCGCTCGGATGAGATTAAACGGCAAATGGTCCAGATGGAGAGAGACAGAAAAATCCGGCAGGAATTTTTCAGTAACGCTTCTCATGAGCTGAAGACGCCGATCACATCTGTACGGGGATATGCAGAGCTTTTGTGTCAGGATTTTGCCAAAGACGAGGCGATGAGAAAGGATTTTCTGAACCGAATTATAAAAGAGACAGACCATATGACCGGATTGATAGATGATATCCTTATGATCTCCCGTTTGGAAAGCAAGGATGCGGAAGTGACGCTGAGTCGGGTACAGATGGATCAGGTTCTGAATGAGGTACTGGATTCCCTTGCGCCGCAGGCGGCATCCTGTGAGGTGGAGATTTCCGGAAAATGTGAAGGCGTGTGTCTGCAGGCGAGCTTAAAACAGATGAGAGAGCTTCTGCTTAATTTGATGAGCAACGGCATCAAGTATAATCACCCCGGAGGGCATGTATGGACGCGGATATGGCAGGAAAAAGATGCTGTTTATATTGAGGTAAAGGATGACGGCGTCGGGATAGACCCGGAGGATCAGAAGAGAATATTTGAGCGATTTTTCAGAGTGGACAAGGGCAGAAGCCGGAAGATGGGAGGAACCGGTCTGGGCCTTTCTATCGTGAAACATATTTCCGCATATTACGGCGGAAAGGTGAGTCTTGTGAGTGCGGTAGGAGAGGGAAGCACGTTTCTTGTCGAAATTCCGATGTCGGGTATAAATAAATTGTAAAAGCCGCCAGAGTTGACAATAACGGTATTTGGCGTTAAACTAAACCATGAGTTCAGGTATGGCTAGTTGGAATTACGTAATATATAGATACCTGGGTGTTAAGGAGGAAATGAGCATGAGAAAGAGCACAGTGAAAAAAACTGCGTCAAAGGCACCCGTTGTAAAAGAAGAGATTACTAAGACGGAATCCACAGTTTCTGTTAAGGCAGAGACAGCTGAACCTGAAAAGAAAGAAGAAATAAATGCGATTGTAAAGCAGGAAGCAGGTACGGTCGTTCCGGTGGAGAAAAAAGAGACTGCAGTTGTTGCAGTTGAGAAGAAAGCTCCTGCAAAGAGGAAAACTTCCGCTGAGAAGCCGGCAGCAGAGAAGAAGGCTCCTGCAAGAAGGACTGCAAAGGCAGCAGAAGTAAAAGCCGAGCTTGAGATACAGTTTTCCGGCAAGGAATACAGCATGGAGAAGCTGGTTGCCATCGCAAAGGACGTATGGCAGTATGATCTGGGCGGAAAGCCGGAAGATTTCAAGACTGTTAAGTTATATGTGAAGCCGGAAGAGAACGCTGTTTACTATGTGATAAACGGTGAGAAAAAGGGAAGCTTCGCAATCTGATAGAGCAAAAACAGCAGCCGCCGGACGGAGAGTTATCTCCGCCGGGGGCTGTTTTGGAATAAGGTATAAAGGCGGAGAAATCTGCCTTTATATTTTTTTCATAGTTTCTTTATAAGTATTTTCTGAAAAGCGGTTGACAATATGCATGGGGAGTGCTATCTTAAACATCAGAAAGCGTTAGCACTCAAATGAGTCGAGTGCTAATAAATAAAAAAGGCAGGTGAGAGCGTGGAACTGGATGAGAGAAAAAAGAAGATTCTGCAGGCAGTTATCCGGAATTATCTGGAGACGGGTGAACCGGTCGGCAGCAGGACGATTTCCAAGGATACCGACCTGAATCTGAGTTCCGCGACGATCCGCAATGAGATGTCTGACCTTGAGGAGATGGGGTACATTTTACAGCCCCATACATCGGCGGGACGGATTCCTTCCGACAAAGGCTATCGCTTCTATGTAGATACGATGCTGGAGGAGAGGGAACGGGAGGTCGAAGAGCTCAAGGGTCTCCTTTTTGAGAAGAATGAGAAGATGGACACCCTGTTAAAGAGAGTGGCAAGAGTGCTGGCGACCAACACCAATTATGCTGCGATGATAACGAGTCCGCAGTACCAGCGCAACAAACTGAAATTTATCCAGCTTTCAAGGGTGGATGAGCATCAGATACTTGCGGTTGTAGTCGTAGAGGGCAATGTGATAAAGAACACGATGCTTCATGTGGACGAGGCGCTGGATGATGCGACGCTGTTAAAGCTCAATATTTTGCTGAATACGCATCTGAACGGTCTTTCCATTGACGAGATAAATCTCGGCATGATATCTGCGATGAAGCAGCAGGCTGGAATCCACAGTTCGATCGTGAGCGGCGTGGTAGATGCGGTCGCGGAGGCTATCCGGTCGGATGAAGATCTCAGGATTTATACGAGCGGCACGAACAACATTCTTAAATATCCGGAGCTGACGGATAACCGGGAGAAGGCAAGCGAGCTTATCAATGTTTTCGAGGAAAAGAAAGTGTTGGGCGAGCTGGTTCAGGAAACGCTTTCGGATGAGAATAATACCGGCATTCAGGTCTACATCGGGAATGAAACGCCGGTGCAGTCGATGAAGGACTGCAGCGTAGTGACAGCGACCTATGAACTGGGCGAAGGGATGCGCGGTACGATCGGCATCATCGGACCTAAAAGAATGGATTATGACAAGGTCATCGGTACGTTAAAGACACTGATGAACGAATTCGATACTTTATATAAAAAGTAGAAAGGAAGGCAGACGTGGCAGACGAAAGAATGGACGAAGAATTGAAGCAGGACACGCAGGAGCAGCCTGCAGAAGAGAACGCCTGCGATACGGCGGCAGAGACGGACGCAGATATGCCGGATATGAACTCTGATGATGCGGGAAGCCAGAATGCAGATTGCGATGGCAAAGAGAAAAAAGGATTTTTCTCCAAGAAAAAGAAGGAAGACCCGATGAAGGCGCAGATCAGCGAGCTTCAGGATAAGGTAATGCGTCAGATGGCGGAATTTGAGAATTTCCGGAAACGTTCCGAAAAGGAAAAATCCGCGATGTTCGAGACGGGTGCCAAGAGCGTCATCGAGAAGATACTTCCGGTTGTGGATAATTTTGAAAGAGGGCTGGCAATGGTTTCCGAGGCGGAAAAGGAAGCGCCTTTTGTGGATGGAATGATGAAGATTTATAAGCAGCTTCTGACAGAGCTTGAAAATCTGGGAGTTACTCCAATCGATGCGGTCGGCAAGGAATTTGATCCGAATCTCCACAATGCGGTGATGCAGGTAGCAAACGACGAGCTGGAGCCGGGAACGGTGGCTCAGGAGCTTTTGAAGGGATACATGTACAGGGATTCCGTTGTACGCCACAGCATGGTTGCCGTAGTACAGGAATAATCGACACGGCAGCATATGACCGTCAGGGATAAGAAGCTTTGATGCGGCGGCGCAAAAGCGCGAAGGCATTTTTTATAGAAGAGCGATAGTTATGTTTTTCAGATAGCCCTTTTCAGGGCAGAAGGAGAAAAGTTATGAGCAAGATAATTGGTATTGACTTAGGTACAACAAATAGCTGCGTAGCGGTTATGGAGGGCGGAAAGCCCACTGTTATCGCAAATGCTGAGGGTGCAAGAACAACACCTTCCGTAGTAGCATTCACAAAGACGGGCGAAAGGCTGGTAGGTGAGCCGGCAAAGCGTCAGGCTGTTACAAATGCAGACCGCACAATCGCTTCCATCAAGAGACATATGGGAACCGATTACAAGGTTGACATCGACGGCAAGAAATATTCTCCGCAGGAGATTTCCGCAATGATACTGCAGAAGCTGAAAGCTGACGCGGAGAACTATCTGGGCGAGAAGGTATCTGAGGCTGTTATCACAGTTCCTGCATATTTCAATGACGCACAGCGTCAGGCGACAAAAGATGCCGGCAAGATCGCAGGTCTGGAAGTAAAACGTATTATCAACGAGCCTACAGCAGCAGCGCTGGCTTACGGTCTGGACAATGAAAAAGAGCAGAAGATCATGGTATATGACCTGGGCGGCGGTACGTTCGACGTTTCCATCATCGAAATCGGCGACGGCGTTATCGAAGTTCTGGCAACCAACGGTGACACCCGTCTGGGCGGCGATGATTTCGACAACAAGATCATCAACTGGATGGTTTCTGAGTTCAAGGCACAGCAGGGCGTGGATCTTTCCAACGACAAGATGGCTATGCAGAGATTAAAAGAGGCTGCAGAGAAGGCGAAGAAGGAGCTGTCCAGTGCGACAACGACCAACATCAACCTTCCGTTCATCAGCATGAATGCAAGCGGCCCTCTGCACTTTGATATGGATCTGACAAGAGCAAAATTTGACGAGCTGACAAGCGACCTGGTAGAGCGTACTGCAATCCCGGTTCAGAATGCCTTAAAAGATGCGGGCATCACAGCATCCGAGTTAGGTAAGGTACTGTTAGTCGGCGGTTCTACCCGTGTTCCTGCTGTACAGGAGAAGGTAAAACAGCTGACCGGTCAGGAACCCAGCAAGTCCTTAAACCCTGACGAATGCGTAGCGCTGGGCGCTTCCATTCAGGGCGGCAAGCTGGCAGGCGACGCAGGCGCAGGCGACATCCTTCTGCTGGATGTAACTCCTCTGTCTCTGTCCATCGAGACAATGGGCGGCATCGCTACCAGACTTATCGAGAGAAATACGACGATCCCGACAAAGAAGAGCCAGATTTTCTCCACAGCTGCAGATAACCAGACAGCAGTTGACATCAACGTTTTACAGGGTGAAAGACAGTTCGCCAAGGACAACAAGTCTCTCGGCCAGTTCCGTCTGGACGGAATCCCGCCGGCAATGCGCGGCGTACCGCAGATCGAGGTTACATTCGACATCGATGCGAACGGTATCGTAAACGTATCCGCAAAGGATCTCGGCACAGGCAAGGAGCAGCACATCACGATCACTGCAGGCTCCAACATGTCTGAGGACGATATCAACAAGGCTGTAAGAGAAGCAGCTGAGTTCGAGGCTCAGGATAAGAAGAGAAAAGAAGCTATCGATACGAGAAACAGCGCTGACTCCTTCGTATTCCAGACAGAGAAAGCTCTGGCAGACGTAGGCGATAAGATTGACGCAGGTCAGAAGGCCGGTGTTGAGGCTGATCTGAACGCACTGAAATCCCTGCTCGAATCCACCAAGGACCAGGAGCTTTCCGACAGTCAGGTGGCAGATATCAAGGCAGCTCAGGAGAAGCTGATGCAGTCCGCACAGGCTCTGTTCGCAAAGGTTTATGAGCAGACACAGGGAGCAGGTCAGGCAGGCCCCGATATGGGAGCAGGTCAGGCAG
>Skinner_p2__coassemble_5498_pt1 | contig 3179 bp, 2 predicted proteins | sample Skinner_p2__metabat2_high_PE_041 | metagenome-assembled genome bin Skinner_p2
GAGCGTATCAACCCGGGCGACAAGGTACACCGTCTGGAGACCATTACGAAGATCGTGTCTGGCATGGATGAAGAGACGCTTGACGTAATCGCAAAGGTATATGAGCTGGTAGTGGATGCGGGCGTATACCGGGCGGATTCCATCAAGGTCGCGGAGGCTGCAAAGGTCATCGAGAACAGCCAGCGCGATATCAATATCGCGTTTATGAACGAGCTGTCGATTATTTTCAATAAAATGGGCATTGACACGAAGAGCGTTCTGGAGGCTGCGGGCACGAAGTGGAATTTCCTGAAATTTTTCCCCGGTCTCGTAGGCGGACACTGCATCGGTGTCGATCCCTACTATCTGACCTATAAGGCAGAGCAGATGGGCTACCATTCTCAGGTTATCCTGGCTGGACGGCGCATCAATGACGATATGGGCAGATATGTGGCGGAGAATATCGTGAAAAATCTTATCCGTGCGGATGTTTCCGTGAAGACGGCAAAGGTGGCGATTCTTGGCTTTACCTTTAAGGAAAACTGCCCGGATACGAGAAATACAAAAGTGATAGATATCGTAAGAGAGCTGCGGGAGTATGGCATCGAGCCTGTGATCGTGGATGAGACCGCCGACAGGGAAGAGGCAAAGCGCCTGTACGGTGTGGAGCTTTGCGATAGGAGCGCGATACAGGATGTGGACGCGCTGGTGATCGCTGTGGCGCATACGGAATTTTCCGGTCTGGAGCATGCCGATATCGAGAAGTTCTTCAATCCTGCAAATGAGAAAAAGGTGCTCGTGGACGTCAAAGGTATCCTGAACCGGAAGGAATGGGAGAATGACGGCTACCTGTACTGGAGATTATAAGCGGGGAAGGCGATGACCGAAAAAAATGAAAAAAAATCCGCCGCGTTATCCGGCGGTATGAAAATTTCCATCGCTTCCATCATCACAGTCCTGTTATTTGCAGGACTGTGGCTGTTTGGAGAGACGGGGATATATAATGACAGCAATCAGTATATTGCGATGCATATTCACAGGGAGCCGGCATATCCGTTCTTTTTATGGGTGTTCCGGAGTCTGATTGGAGAAAACGCTTATTTGGGAGCTGTCCGTTTTATGCAGAATATCCTGGCGGCATTTTCAGTAATCTGGCTTTCGGGAACGCTGAAAAAGCAGTTTGGATACGGGAGATGGATGGAGCTTTTAGTGAGCTTTCTTTTACTTTCGCCCCACATCATCACGCCGCTGTCCTCTGAGAGCGGGCTTGTGCTGTCCAACGGTATCGTCAGCGAAGCGCTGGGGCTGCCGTTGTTCTATATTTTTTCGGCACAGTGCATGAAAATGGTATGGGAGCGGAAAAAGAGTGCAGGGATTTCGGCGCTTTTGCTGGCTCTGCTCATGTCCCTCGTGCGAGGACAGATGATGTTTGCGATTCTTTTGTGGCTGGCAGCAGCGGCAGCGGTGTGCTTTGAGCGCTGGCTGGGGCAGCGGCAGATTTCAGACGGACAAAAGAGCGCTGCAAAGCATCTGCTGCTTTGGAGAATTTCGGCGTGTATCCTGTGTACTGCGCTGGCTTTCGGCGGGAGAGGATTTCTTGTAAAAGGCTATAATCTGGCGTTCAACGGACATTTTATCAACAACACCTTCGGAAATGTCGGAATGCTGGCAAACGTGCTCTATGCGGCAGACCGGGAGGACGGCGAACGGATAACGGATGAAAAGGCGCGCGCGTTTTTTTATCTGTCGTATGACCTGGCAGAGGAGAAAGAGGCAAATTATAAATTTGCCCCGGACGGATTTTTAAACCGGGCGGCACATCTGGAAAAGTGGCATGACGCATTAAAATTCGAGATGATAGAAGAACCGTGGAGGCTTGTCCATGACAGCGAAGGATTTACGGACTACATCCCTGAGAATGTGGAATCCGACCGGATCGCGGACGAAATCATGTCTTCCATTATGCCCGCTGTTGCGGGACGCTGGATATATGACTATCTTGCGCTGTCGTTATACGGACTGATACGCTCGGTGGCAATCGTGCACCCGGTGCTGAACTGGTATGTGCTGGCGGCATATGTGGGGATGGCTGCACTGGCGGTATGGAGTTTTATCAAAAACAGGGATTCCAGAGCCGGGAGGTTTGCAGTATTTGCCCTGCTGTCGGTTTTTGCAAACGTGTATGCGACCTCGCTTATCATCATGTGTCTGTCCCGGTACATGATATACGGGCTTCCGTTGTTTTATACGGCGGGGCTATTGCTGGTCTATGAGAATATCATGGGGATACGCTCCGCAAAAAAAGAGAAAGCTTTGCTTAAGATTCTATGAAGTCCATTGCACGTTTTGAAAAAAGAGAATATACTGTGGAATACAAAATGAAACAGTTTAGCCGGCATGGGAAAACTGTGGCGGTTGAATGCCGTGCTGGCGACGGAATGGGGAAGTATGAGAAGATTATCTAAGATTTCAAAATTGTCATGGAGCCTGCTTTTGACGGGCGCAGTATTTGCCGGGACAGTGATGTCCGGGTGCGGGAACGAAACGGATTACACGGAAGAGATAAAGGAGTATCAGGCGAAGCTGGAGTCTCTTGCGGCAGAGAATGAGGAGCTGAAAGCACAGCTTGGTATCACGGAGCCGACGCAGACGGAAACGCCTGCGGAAACAGAAACCGTTCCGGCAGAGACGCAGGTATCGGAAAATGACGGACAGACTCAGGTATCGGAAAATAATGAGCAGCCGGCAGAGAACGCCGGACAGGAAGAGAATCATCTGGATATTCTCGTGTTCAGCGACAGTATCTGGGGAAATTATCGGGATGAGACCGGCGTGTCGGCAAGAGTGGAGCATTATCTTCAGGATAAGGGATACGATGTGACGATGTACAACGCGGCAATCGGCGGCACGAGGGCGACTCTGGATCCGGAGGATAATGAACATCAGTTTGGTCCTGCCAGCGAGAATTCCCTGCCGAAGATGGTTTCTATTCTGCGCGGAGACACGGATGTGGAGCTTTTACAGGGCAAGCCCGCTTATGAGGATATGAAGGCGGCGCTGACGGTAAGAGATGAGCTGGACTATATCATCGTTTCGTATGGTATGAACGACTTTTTGAATCAGGCGCCGACAAACAGTTCGGATGACCCCTGGACGGGATTCGGGACAGCTTTGACAAAGAGCGTCCAGAATATCAAGGG
>Skinner_p2__coassemble_11979_pt1 | contig 1752 bp, 1 predicted proteins | sample Skinner_p2__metabat2_high_PE_041 | metagenome-assembled genome bin Skinner_p2
GACACATTTTGGTCATACAGCCCCATCGGACTGTTCAAAAGGCATATTGCCTGTGAAGAAATCCCCTCGCCCGTTCCTGTAAAGCCGAGCCCTTCCTCTGTCGTTGCTTTCACATTTATCTGGGAAATGTCGATTCCCAGCGCATCCGCCATATTCTGACGCATCCGGTCGATATGGGGGCGCATTTTCGGAGCCTGTGCAATGATGGTCGCATCGATGTTTTCTATTAGAAAACACTTTTCCTCCAGAAGCTCTCCCACCTTTTTTAAAAGTGCGATGCTGCTGATGCCTTTATAGGCGGGGTCTGTATCCGGAAAATGCTTGCCGATGTCTCCCAGCGCCGCCGCGCCCAGAAGCGCATCCATGACCGCATGCACTAAAACGTCCGCATCCGAATGCCCCAAAAGCCCCTTTTCATAAGGGATTTCCACGCCGCCCATAATGAGCCTGCGCCCCTCTGTCAATCTATGCACGTCATATCCCATTCCTATCCTCATAGCTTCCTCCATTCCTGTGTCATCAAATTTTCTACACAAACCGTTCACAAACTTTTCATTTTCCTGACAGATTATCGTCACAACTATCCTGTATCATAAAATCATAAAAAGACAACAATCTTTTTTAAAATACTTCTTTTTCATATCAGCCGGCAGGAAACATCCTGCCGGCCCTCCTTTTTTATACGCAACCGCGCAAAAGACAAACATTGCCTGACAGCGCCCGTCCCCAGCGAGACGAACCGTCTCACTTCTCGTACAGCCGACGTATCTCTTCTCTCGTCACATGTGCATAAACGGGATTTTTCACGACCGCCTCATACAATTTTTCAAAATCATAAATGGGTTTCAGCGTCTGTACCAGTGCCTCCAGCCCCTGCTCGATTCCCTGCTCAATACCACGTTCCAGCCCCTGCTCGATTCCGCGCTCTATCGCTTTCTTTTCAACATATCCTGACAGATTGCACATAAGGTCTACCTCCTTCCCTAATCCGTCTTCCATTTTCATATCATACTTTTCCGCCAGCTGTTTTTTCTTATCCTGTGCCGGAATATCCGGTGACAGCAATACATTCAGCATCCCCGCCAGCTCATTCGAGGACTTCTCCCTGTCGCACAGACCTATCACGATAACGGAAAGCTTGTCATATGCGCTCTTTATATCCGGGAAACCCGGTATGATGTCCCGTTTTTCCATCCTGTATTCCGCGATGGCATTTCCGATTTTTCCCGGAACATTCATACATATCCAGATGGAATACACCTTCTTGATATCGTCATATTCCGCATTGACAAATTCCGTCCCCATCTGTGACGAAATCATTCTGGCACAATAAAACACTCCTCTCGTCGGTATCTGATAGCCCGGATAATAATCCTTCTGCGCCTCCACGTTTATGATAAGCCGTATCCTCTCTCCATTCCCCGGAACGCTGGCACAAAAACGGATATCGTAATAAATACTCCCCTCCCCCGACACCGTACTTTCTGTGGAAATCCCCGTGATGACCGGATTCGTTTTGCCCGGCTCTGCCTTCACCGATGAAATTTCCGGTTCCCCTTCGATACACGCTGCGACCTCCTCCAGCTCCATCCCGCTGAATTCTTCCGCAACCTCCTTTAGTATCCGTGCGAGTATCTCCCTCTGCGATAATACTCTTTTGCACTGCGCGTCATACTGAGCTTTTACATCAGCCACATCGATCGTTTTGCTGAGTTCACTCTGCATTCACATTCCCCTTCTGTATCAACTTTT